>JAEEGH010005098.1_pt1 | contig 33301 bp, 28 predicted proteins | sample 9134181 | NCBI WGS metagenome assembly JAEEGH01 (sample SAMN16246544, study PRJNA631951) | gut metagenome | biome: gut microbiome; feature: rumen; material: DP-attached | host: Bos | place: Iran: Karaj | collected 2018-10
GCCCTGGACAGCCGTGCAGAAAGCTGTCAGATACGTACATTCCACTCATTTGGTGCGTGGTTTTTGCGCATGTACGCAGAACAGGCCGGAGTTGCTCCGAGTTTTACCGTCTACGATGATGATGACATGGTAACTCTTGTTTCAAAGTCAAATCCGTCTTTAACGCGCGCCCAGGCTTCAAAGTTTGCACATTATATTTCGCTCTGCAAGGATTATTGCATTTTGCCCGGCGATAATAATATCAGTCAGATTGTAAGTGACAGTGACTTTACAGAAGTGTACGAAAATTACCAGAAGCGTCTCCGTGAAACCGGGAACGTGGATTTTGGCGACCTGATTCTGCTTCCGTACCTTGTGTTAAAAACTCACCCGGAAGTCAAAGAGAGAATCAACAGACGCTTTAAGGTTATCATGGTGGATGAATATCAGGACTCAAACGTTGCACAGTTCAACCTGTTAAAATCGCTTGCAGGCCCTGACACCTACGTTTGTGTTGTAGGTGATGATGACCAGTCAATTTATAAATTCCGCGGGGCTGAAATCCAGAACATCCTGACCTTTAAGGATAGTTTTCCGGATACCCAGATAATCCGCCTCGAAAGCAACTACCGCTCAAAGGCTGAGATTCTTACAGTTGCGGACGACGTTGTAAAAAATAACGAAGGCCGTCTCGGAAAAACTCTTCGCGCAGAACGCGGGGCAGGTAAAAAGCCGGTTTTAATCTTTTTGCCGACCCAGGACGAAGAAGCTTCTTTCTGCGCGGATCTGGTAATTCAGACGCATGAAGCCGGAGTTCCGTACAGCGACTGGGCTTTTTTGTACCGTACAAACGCCCAGTCCCTTACTTTTGAATCTGAATTTCTGCACCGTAAAATCCCTTACGCGGTTGTAGGCTCTTTAAAATTCTACGAGCGTGAAGAAATCAAGGATATGCTTGCCTGCCTGTCCCTCCTTGCCAACGGCCGTGACGAAATTGCATTCAGGCGTATTGTAAACAAGCCGGCCCGCGGAATCGGCGAAACAAGTGTTGATAAAATTGTAAACGCATACCGCTCACAGTTTTTAAATCCTCAGCCTGACGGGGAGGGTAAAACTCCTGCCGCACAAGACTATATTCAGTGCGCAAGGGAGAACGCTGGTATTCTGACTAAAAAGGGGCGGGAGGGTCTGCTTAAGTTCTGCGAGATGTTTGAAGAACTTCAAAAGACGCTCGATGATAATTCAACCAGAAAAGAAGAAAATCTGGCCGCTCCTGAAGATGTCAAGAAGCCTAATATAATTGACAAACTTTCTGTCCTTGTTGAACAGGTTGCAGAAAAATCCGGCTTAAAGGAATACCACCAGGCTCAGGATGAAATCTCAGGAACCCAGCGCGTGGCAAATATTCAGGAACTTGCAAACAGCGCCGTTTTGTACGAATGTACAATGGACGGTCTTCTTGAATTCCTTGATCATATTGAACTTGACCGCACTCTCGATACAGAAACTGACACCGATAACGACCGTGTAACTTTAATCACCCTCCACAACACAAAGGGACTTGAGTTCAACCGGGTTGTTATGACCGGAATGGAATATGGAATTTTTCCCCGCCCTGAAAAAAGCGGAGATGATCTGGAAGAAGAGCGCCGCCTTTGTTATGTTGGAATTACCCGTGCTAAAAATGAATTGTATATGACCTGCTGCCAGAGCCGCCGCATGTACGGCCGGCTTGAGTACATGAGCCCGAGTCCCTTCTTAAAGGAAATTGACCGCGACCACATAAAGATTCTTGGACATGAGCCATCTTCATTCAGTTCGTCGGCCTTCCACGGAGGCGATTACGGTGCGCTGGGCTTAAGTCATCCGGACATGGAAAGCGACCCCATCCGCAAAAAATACTGCAAGGGAACCAGAGTCTATCACGATGACTGGGGCTACGGTGTAATCAATTATTCAACTTTGACCGAAGAGGGAGAGTATATCGTCAGTGTCGGCTTTGAGTCCGGCGTTACAAAAAAGTTTCTGCCAAAGTACCAGCAGAAGCAGCTGATGGTGGTAAAAGAATGAAAAAGCTTCTGCAGATTCTGTTTTTTTTATTTTTTTCAGGATTTGTTTTTGCCTCGGATACGGATGTGATTTCTGCTTATACACGTCAAAAAATTGAAGAATTTGTAACGGAGCGGATTAAATTAAAGAGCGCTGACGAAGAAACCGCCCTTAATTCAATCGAAGAAATTAAAAACGAAGCTTTGTCCGGCTTAAAGGAAAATGCCGTAGACTACGAACAGGAAGAATGCATTTTGCAGAGCCTTTATTTTACCGAGTTCTACGAGCACGCATTAAATTCAAAAGGCAATCAGGACGACCTGCGCGATAAAATGAAAAAGCAGATGGAGCGCAACATAAAGTTAATCGAAAAACGCAGCCAGAAAAAACTTAGCGCCTGGATGTACCTTGTTACGGGCGATGTAACTTCCTACTACATGACGCGCTCCCTTGCCGCAACATTTTTGTACGGCTTTAAGGTAAAATCCTTTTACGAAAAATCAATCGAACAGGATAAGGCATTTTCTTCCGGTTATGTAAACCTCGGAAACTGGCTTTTTTATGCTCCGGGAATTTTTGGCGGCGGAAAGGACAAGGCCCTCAAAAACTATAAAAAAGGGCTCAAATACGCTGTAAATCCGGGCGAACAGTATCTTGCCTTTATTGCCTTCAGTCAGATAAATTACGAAAATAAAAAGAAAGATATTGCCGAAGAATATCTCCAGAAAGCGCGCGAACTCAATCTCGGTTCAAAGGGCATCGACTTAATCGAACGCTGCAACAAAAAGGGATACTCAAATTTTCAGTATCTGCGCAACCGCTCCGGCATCGATGAAGAGCTTGAAGAAGAGTAGATTAGTAGATTAAAAGTGCTAAATTCGTTAAAATAGTCGCTATGAGTGAACACAAAACCGTAGATCAGACTACACTTGAAAACCTGTTGTATTTGTCACGACTTTCTCCGGAAAGTACAGACATGGCTACTTTAAAAAAACAGGTAGACGAAATTATCGGATATTTTGACATCCTTTCCAAATACGATGATTCAGAAAATCCTTACGATGCTTATCCTGCAACAAAAGCAGAAGCCCTCCGCGAAGACGAAATCGTACAGGGCCTCGATATTCCTGATGTTAAAAAGGTTACCGACAAATTTATGGACGGTTACTTTCAGGTACCAAAAGTTCTTGGGGAGGGCGCATAATACCATCTTAAGGATTTATGCATAAGGCAGACTATGTATTATACAATCAGAGAAACTGTTGAAGCACTCAAATCAGGCGCAACTACAAGCCGTAAACTTGTTCAGAGCGCAATTGATACATTTGAAAGTGATAAAAAATCAGACAAACCATTAAACGCTTTTCTCGAAATTTATGACGATGTTCTTGAACTTGCTGACGAGGCTGATAAAAAAATCTCAGAAGCACGCGCAAATGGTTCTGTAGACAAATTGTTTGAAGAAACTCCGCTTCTTGGAATTCCTTTTGCAAACAAGGACAATATTTCCTGCAAGGGAAAAAGACTTACATGTTCAAGCAAAATTTTGCAGGGCTACGTTGCCCCGTATGACGCAACTGTAATCGGCCGCCTTAAAACTGCAGGCGCAATTCCTCTCGGACGCTGTAACCAGGACGAATTTGCAATGGGTTCTTCAACTGAATATTCAAGTTACGGACCTACACGAAACCCGATTAACCGCGATTACGTATCAGGCGGTTCTTCCGGCGGTTCAACTGCGGCTGTTGCCGCAAACCAGGCTGTATTCGGCATTGGTACAGAAACCGGTGGTTCAGTACGTCTTCCTGCAAGCTACTGCGGTGTTTACGGATTAAAGCCGACTTACGGCGTTTTGAGCCGCTGGGGAGTTGTCGCATACGGTTCTTCCCTTGACCAGGTCGGAATCATCGGCCGCACTCCACAAGACATTGCAACTCCACTTGCCGCTATGGCAGGCGTGGACTTTTATGATGACACAAGTGCAGACTTACCGAATGTAGATTCAATCAAAAATCTCAAGGCATACAGTGATTTTTCAAAACTTAAGGTTGCCGTTCCAAAACAGTTTGAACAGGCAAAGGGTCTTGATGCTGACGTTAAAAAGGTTTTTGAAGATACAAAAGCATGGTTTATTTCAAAGGGAGCAAAAATCGAAGTTGTAGACCTTCCTGTTCTTGAAGCATCTATTGCTTCGTACTACGTAATCGCCCTTTCAGAAGCCGCTTCCAACCTGAGCCGCTTTGACGGTATCCGCTACGGTGCACGCGTTGACAACGGCAAAGGTTACGACCAGCTTTATGTTGATACACGCAGCGAAGGTTTCGGACCGGAAGTTAAGCGCCGAATCATCATCGGAAACTACGTTCTTTCAGAACAGTTCTCCGGAACAACATATAAAAAGGGTATGAGCGTTCGCGCACGTATCCAGAGGGAAGTTGCTGACTTATTCAAGTCTTACGATTTGATTTTGTGTCCGACCTGTCCGACACCGGCCTTTAAGCTTGGCCAGAAGGTTGATGACCCGCTCGAAATGTATCTGAGCGACCTTTATACAACTTTCGTAAACCTTGCCCGTATTCCTTCAATTTCTGTTCCTGCCGGACAGAATAAAGACGGAATGCCGGTTGGAATTCAGTTTGCAGCAAAAATGTTTGATGAAAGCAAAATTCTTGAGCTTGCTCAGGCATGGGAAGAAGACCACGCAGGCTGTGGAATTCCGTTGAAGGGAGACAACTAAGATGGCTATAGATAAATGGGAAATTGTAATCGGCTGTGAAATCCATACTCAGCTTTTAACAAAAACTAAAGCATTCTGTGCCTGCGAAAACCGCTACGGCGGTATGCCAAATACACGTGTTTGCCCGGTTTGTCTCGGACTTCCGGGAGCAATGCCACGCATTTCAAAGGGCTATGTTGAACTTGGCGCTGTTGCAGGTCACGCATTGAATTGTAATATCGCGCGTTTTACAAAATTCGACCGCAAACACTATTTTTATCCTGACCTTACAAAGGGCTATCAGATTACTCAGTATGATATTCCTCTCTGCACAGACGGGCACGTTGATCTTCCGCTCTGGCATTACTCAAAGGATGAACAGCCTGGCGGACCAAAATGCCGCGATAAAAACTTTAAGGGTGAACCTTGTATTATCGACGGAAAGTACCGCCGTGTAAGAATTGAACGCATTCACCTTGAGGAGGACGTTGGTAAGTCACTGCACCTGCAGGGCGCCCACTCTTACATTGACTACAACCGTTCAGGAACACCTCTTATCGAAATCGTAACAAAGCCTGACATGACAAGCCCTGAAGAAGCCGCTTTGTTCATGCAGACTGTTCAGGAAATACTGCGTTATGTAAACGTTACTGCAGGTAACCTTGAAGAAGGTAACATGCGCTGTGACGCCAACATCAACCTGAATGTGTGGGAAGACGGTAAACTTTATCACACACCGATTTCCGAAATTAAAAACCTTAACTCATTCAAGTCGATCCGTGACGCCTGTACCTATGAAGCTCAGCGCCAGTTAAAGGAATTCCAGGAAGACCGCCAGGAATTCAACCCTGGATTTAAGGTAACAATGGGCTGGGATGAAGCAAAAGGTCAGACAGTAATTCAGCGTACAAAGAACTCATTTGTAGACTACCGTTTTGTTGTTGAACCGGATATTAAACCGTTCTCTGTTTCTGAAGAACTCATTCAGCGTGCATTGAGCCGCGTAGGTGAACTTCCTGAAATAAAACGCCAGAGATTCAAGAAAGAATACGGTTTGTCGGACTTTGACGTAGAAACTCTGACAGGTTCACGCGCTCTTGCATTGTGGTTTGAAGAAGCCGCAAAGGGTGCTAAAGACGTTAAAAAGGTTGCAAACTGGATTCTTGCAGAACTGCTTGCCGTTTTGAACGAAAAGAATATTACTATCGAAAAGGTAAATATTACTCCAAAACACATTACAGAACTTGTAAACGCAATTGCAGACAAAAAAATCACTTCTGCGCAGGGTAAAACCGTATTTGCAAAAATGATGGAATCTGCAAAACTTCCTTCAGAAATTATCAAAGAAGAAGGAATGGAAACTGTAAGCGACACCGGTGCAATCGAAGCAATCGTTGACCAGGTAATCGCTTCAAATCCAAAAGCCGTTGCAGACTACAAGGGCGGTAAAACAAACGTTGTAGGCTGGCTCATGGGACAGGTTATGAAGGAAAGCCACGGAAAAGCAAATCCCGGCGTTGCAACAAAACTTGTTCAGGAAAAACTTTCAAAACTGTAATTTACTTTTGAGGAAAAACGACTGTGGCGGACAAAGTTTTTGAATTGTACAAAAAAATCTATTTGCGCTACGGAGCAATCAAGCGCTCACGCGGAAATTTTTTGTACACTAAAAAAGAAGTCCGCCTCGTTGATATGTTCCTTGAAGGCGGCCGCGCAATCCTGGGATGGGGCAGTGATAACTGCAGCGCCTTTACGCTTGTTAAAAACGTAATCAGCCGCGGCCTTACAGGACCTTTTTTTACAGAGTTCTCTCCTTTTACAGACAATACAGATAAAAAAACTCCGCTCAGCCGTGCCGTAACACAGCTCTTTGGCAGCGACAGAACAGCCTTCCTTGTTCAATCCAAACAGACCGCTCTCCAGCTTGCAGTTACAATGAGTAATGATTCAACAAGTGTGTTTACTCCGTGGCTTTCCGACGGGGTAGACTGGCGTACGGTTAAAAGCATTGTACTCAAGGCTCCTTTTGCATGGACGGGAGATTTCTGGATAGTTGCCGCAGATGATTCAATCGTAACAAAAGACCTTATTGAATCAACAGCGTCCTGCCCTCAGGTTAACGCAGCCGTAGAGCAGGGGATCGTCCGTTCAATTTACGACCTGATTAAGGCACTTCAGTTTAGAAGCGAAAAAGACTGGTTTTTGTATGACAAGGTTCTGACAAAATACTGGACCCGTAAAGGACCATATCTTTATCCAAAAGTTGAACAGGATGAATATGACGCCTTTGTTGAACACTGCCTTGAATGCGCTCTTGTAATCAGCCCGATATATCAGGTTCCGAGCATTGTGCCGTACGGCGCAAATCCCGGAGTTTTCAGTGCACTGGAGAAGAATCCGTATGGTTCAAAGTGAAATCGTATTCTACATAATCAGACTTGTTCTGGGTGGAGTTGCAGCCTTTCTGGCAATCATGCTCTGGAGCCGCACCCGTGACGCTGCGTGGATGAGCCTTGTTGCAGGCGCAATTACCGGTTATGCAGGCATCGTTTACGAAATGCTCATAAAACTCGGAATCGCATCTGCTTCTTCCCTGATGATCGGCGGAATCAGCCTGTCGACTCTTTTGTTTGCTGTAGTTCCAACACTGTTTTTTATTCTTGCATTTATTCTTATGCTTTTAAGGACACGTTAAATTGACACCAACCCAATATTTTAATCAATATCTTAAAGACACCGGAAAAAAGCCCGACAGCGTTACTTATTCCGGGGAATTAATTTTTGATGATACCGGCTTTATCGGAAGCGAACAGGTCAGAATGGTTTTGAACGGCCAGAAAAAGGCTGCCTTTACCGCATTCGATTACTTTGACATCAACCTGGAAAAGATTCCCGTTGCAGGCTCCGAGTACATTGTAGAAGATACTTCCGAGAGGCCTTGTGGAATTGTCCGCGTTAACGATGTTAAGGTTCTTCCGTTCAGCGAGATTTCCTGGGAACTTGCACAGCTTTCGGGCGAAGATGAAAATCTTGAAGAATGGCGTGAGAGAAACATGGAACTCTTTCTTGAAGAAGGGGATCTGAGCGGTTTTGAATTTAATGAATCCAGCCTCGTTGTAGTTGAAATATTTGATCTTATCTACAGTAAGCCCGCCGAATAATAATTTTTGTTATTTTTCTTCATTTTTCATAAACCTGTGATATAATTTAAAGTGAGTTTTGTAATTAAACAGAACTTCTTTGCGTATGCAGAGTTATTAAAAAAGTGTGTCGTCACTATAACCGGCAAAAAAGGAGAAAAATATGGCAAAAGGACACAAAAGTATTGGTCATTTATTGCTTAAACTCGGTCTCGCTGCTTACTTTATCGTAACAGCATTGTGCCTCTTTGGAATTGGCGCTTCTATTAAATCTATGCAGTACGCTGGAGTTATCAAGAGCGTATGCGGCGGCGGAACTCTGGGCGACATCGTTCAGATTGTAATCGCTGTATTTATGATTATCGCCGGTGTATTCTTTGCAATCGATATTTTCAAAGATCTCGGTAAATGGGACAACAAAGTAATGCTTTGCGCAACAATCGTATGGATTGTATTTGCAATCATCGTTGATATCATTTCAAGCACATGGGGTGTAAAACTTATCGGTTCTTCACCACTTACATGGGTTTTGAACGTTGCAAAAGATCTCCTTATCATTGGAGCTATTCAGTCAATCCGTGACTAATACATTGTTCTAATGCAATAAGCCCGTCTGAGAAATCCTCAGACGGGCTTTTTTTATGTCTTTTTGACCCCAATGCGATTCGAACGCACGACCTTCCGCTTAGGAGGCGGATGCTCTATCCAGCTGAGCTACGGGATCGAATTCTGGTCTTGTGACAGATGTCCTGACCTTTATTTTTATACTATAACAGAAATGAAGAGTTTATACAAACGGAGTTAAAAAAAAACAGGCAGAAAACCCTGCCTGTTTATGTGTGCTGTAATGCTGTTTAATAATTCTTTAATTAAACCGGGGTGTATTCACTTAATGTGTATGTTGCATCATCCGTGTCATCGGCTGCATCACCGCCATCAGTAATGTTAACGTTATCCACGCTGTCAACGGTAATAGTATTTATACAGTCTTCGCTTTCGGCTGTCGAACCGTCTGTTGTACTGTAAATTCTGAGAGGTGTAGTGTCTGTTGTTCCAGAATAGTATGTACCGTCAATATCTAGAGTAGACCAGCCTGCGACATGCACGGCATACAAATTTGAATTCAGGAATTTATTTGTGTCATTAAAATATCCGTTTCCTTTGAGGTAAATTTCACAAGGGTTTGCTGTCGTTGCTTCAATATTAGAATTCATTACATCTACAAATGTATTGGTATTTATTGTATCAAGTGTAGAGTCCAATAAATCATCAATGTTTAAGTTTAAGGTACCGCTAATAATATAAACTGCACCTGTAGCGCAGACATAGTTATTATAAAATGTACAACCGGTTATATTCATTTCTCCACCAGTCGCCATGGTGATAATGCCGATATCATCATTTCCTGCAAAGTTGGTTACAGTACAGTTTTCCATTGTAAATGTACCGGTAAGACTTAACGGATTTGTTTCCAGATCTCCTTCGTTTACGGAATGAGAACAATAGAACAGCAGGCACTTAAGGTTTGTACCATCCAGGGCTACAGAAGAAAGTCCGAGGTTTGCATGATCTTCAATACTGAACATGTGATTTTCGAAATCTTCTCCTGCATAGATGGTCTTTATGGAACCACCGTAGTTTCCTGAGATAACTATGTAAGCACTTTCCGGAACCGTGAGCGTTTCTGAGAGGGTAATATCATCTTTCAGAATAATGGCAAATTTAGTATTAGTACCTTCATACATTTTTTCTCTGCATTTTTCGAAAGCAGCAGAAAGAGACATAGGGTCATCTTCAAGACCGTTAGCATTGTCGGCAGCTGAATTTGAAACGTAGTATGTTAGGTAATCTTCCCATGGATCCACTACAGGGTCTGGGTCTGTGTCTGGGTCTGGTTCCACGATAGGGTCTGTGTCTGGGTCACCCTCGTCGTCTCCTCCAGACCCGCCGTTATCATCATTTATCACGTCGTCGCCACTGTCAGTTGTTTGACCTGGTGTAAAATCAAATACGTTAAGTCCCGGGTTAACAAACCTTGTAAATTCAAATTTTTCAGGTTCTTCTTTTTCATTGAAGTTGATAAGAAGAGTAAAGGTTACTTCCTGATCAAAAGGAACTGAGTTAAGCTTGAGTGAAACTGTTGAAAAATCAAAGCCGCTGTCAGGCCATGTAAGCTTTTTCAAATTATTTGAATATTCTTCTGCTAACTTTTGGATTTCTAAGAGAGCAAGCGGATTGTCTGTAGAAAAATTTTCTAAAGATGCTTCATCTAGTGCTCCGCTGGAAAGGTCGAAACCTAAATTTGCCATAGCTTTATAATAGTTGAATGTAATTTTTATTAAAGATTTGTAGTAGGATTTTATTGAATCCAACTGTTTTGCAAAGGGATAAACCTTTTCAGATTCCTGTCCGAAGTTTGTCTTTATCTGAATCCAAAAATCCTCATTACCGCTAACACTCGAAAAATCTGATGAGGTATTTATGATTTTATCAGCGAGAATATCGCAGGCCTGATCATCTGTTAAACCGTAGTCGGGACCTGTTAAGGTAGAAATAATCCGGTAATAAATAAAAAATTCTTCTTCTTCCGAAATCTCTGAAGAAGCAAGCATATCGTCTATAAAAGAATAATCGTCGTTTGTTGGAGAAGAGCCGGTTTCTCTTGCCATGGTTCCTGAAAGGCTGGCTTTAACTTCGATGTCAGCAACTTTCTTGTTCGGCTGCAGTACATTTGAGCAGGAAGTGATGAGCAGGGCTCCCAAAATTACTGAGAATAAAACAGAAATTCGATTTTTCATGGTCTGACCTCTCTTGTTTCTTACTTTAGCTGCTAGAAGTTGTAATAAACTCCACGCTGTGCAAATCCTAAGAAACCCTTATCCTTAGGCTTAAATTTCTTATAGTTCTCTCCGTAATGGCAAAGCAGAATTTTACTTTTTGTTGACTGTGGCAATGTGGCGATTTCTTCGTACCAGGCGTGTACCCCGCCCGGGTAAAACTGGCAGTCATGGAAGATGTATTCAATTTTGTAATTGGATTCCATCCAGTTGATTAAATCCGGATCAAATTTTGTGTCGCCGGTAAAAAGAATCCTGTCGTCAATTAAAACTCCCAGTGAATAAAAACATTCTTTCCAGTCATTTGTGTTTGACGGAATATGATTTGTCCTGAACATTTTTACGTCGATTGAACCTATCTTTGCGTGGTACATTGGACGCGGAGTATCAGGAAGTTCAACCGGTTTAATCTGGTCAAAATAATCTTCAAAGGTCATAAACTTGCCCTGGGCGCTTTGTTCGCCGTAAGAGCAGCCTCCCTTGAGACTTTCGTTCCACAGGATTTCTTTATATTCATCAGTGATTACGATTCGTGGACGTGTTTTGGCAATATAACGGCCTGCAAGAGCAAGTTCTTCAAGTCCGCCGATGTGATCCGCGTGACTGTGGGTTATCAGAACATTTTTTATCGTTACTAGCGGCGTGTTATAAGTCGTAAGTGCATAAGGGCAGATGTTCCCGCAGTCAATCAGAAGGTGATCGTCGCCTTTGATAATCAGAACATTGTTCTGGAAGTCAACCTTGTTGAATGCACTTCCTGTTCCGACAAAGAAAAACTGCAGTGTACCGTCATTGGTGAGATTAATTTTTTTCTTAAATTTCGTAATCTTCATTTAAAAAATCCTTAAATTTATTATAACCCCAAAGTGTTATAAAAACTATCAGAAGATTATAAAAAAATGTCATTTTTTATAGTAGGGAAGTAAGCCCGTATACGTCATTTACACCGTCTACGAGAATAGCTCCCATGCCGAGTTCCAACGGCAGGGCGAGGTCTATGTCGTAGCGGTCGCCGATGCTGATACAGTTGTTGAATTCAACCGGGGTGTCGAGGACGTTTTGTGCCGTTTTGAGGGCAAGTTCAAAGATTTCTTTTGCGGGTTTGGACTTTTTTGTTGAATCAAGTCCGATTACTTTTTTTATGTAGTTCTGGATTCCGATGACCTGGAGCGTGCGGGCGGCAGGCTCAACCGGGTTGTTGGTAACGCAGATTATGTAATATTTTCTTGAAAGCGCGTCCAGTGTTTGAATCAGTTTTTCGTCCCTGGAAAGGTATTTTGCAGGATCAAAAAGAGTTTTGCGCCACTGGATGCTCTGTTCAATAGAAATGCCAAAGTGGGTGAGAAGGTTTCCGAGGCTGATTTTTTTGCCTTCGTGAGTTTTTGCCCATTCACTTCTAAAATTGCGTACAAGTTTGCGGCCTTCGTCGTGGCTGATTCCGCGGATGTCGGCAAAGTGCCTTACCTGGCTGTCAATCTGCTCTTTTGCGTATTCGGGATTGGTGTACAAAGTTGAATCAATATCGAATATTAAAACTTTTGTTTCATCCGGAATTCTGTAAACTTTCATGGCTGTACTGTCTGGCGGTTACAGGGCGTTTAGTCGTGATCCGCCGGCACTGTCGGCATATAGGTTTTTGCTTTTTTTACAAGCGCAAAGGCGGCTTCTTCGATTGAGTCGTAGTAACCGAGTGCAATGCGTGCAAGAACGTTGTCGCCCACGAGTTCGGCGTCAACACATTCTGTTACGCTGATAGGGATGCAGAGTGTGTCGCATTTAACCTGTGTCCACTTTTCGTTTAATGCCTGGCCGCCTGTGATTGTCATGCTGCGCGGGAGCGGAATTTTTGCTTTCTGCGAAGCCTGTTTTAAGATGTTTACGGCAGCCCAGAGCTGGTGCGTTACATCGTGAACTACTGTCAGACCTTCGTTTTTGAGTTCTTCAGAAATGATTTTTTCTGTTCCTTCCTTGTCCCAGTCAACGAGGAGGGCAACGAGGTTTTTATGTGTGATTTTTTGTCCGATTTCTTTTTCTACTTTGTCTTTGAATATTGCAAAGCGGCTTCCTGTATCAGGAATCAAAACGCTCGCATTCCACATTCCAGGGATGATTGACGGAAGGGTGCGGATGTTAGGTGCATAAATCGGTTCGCTCGTACAGAGGTTGATTCCTTCGCTTGAACCTGCACGGTCGCACATAAGACCGTTGTCCAGGGTATCTGTGCCGATTAAGGCTACGATAAAGTCAGGTGCGCCGCAGAAAACGAGGGTTCCTTCCGTGAGCCCTGTGAGTTCGGCAGCCTGTTTGTTAACCTTTCCTGCAAGTGCGCCCGGTTTTACAAAAGGCGGAAGTTTTGCAGTTTCATCAGCGCTGAAGCCTTCTGCCTTTAACTGAGCGTCAGTCCAGTAAATCTTTTCGTAGCGTTCTTCCGGAAGGATTGTCACTCTGGCGCCTGTAAGGCTGTAAATCAAATATTCCGGTCCGCTGAATACGGAAGAAGCTTCGTGCCATTCAAGCGGGTATGTTTTTCTAAAACCATCGATTCGATTCAAAAAAAGCGAATCCTTATCCGTTACCGTAGAAGGCACCGGACGGCTCCACAAAAGTGTAGTTCCGTCTTCGCTTACGATTGTAGGGCCGTTTCCGCTGATACAGATTGCTTCGATTCCAACTTCCGGCTGCTTTTGCCTGAGTTCGTCCAGACATTCTTTTACGCCTGTCATCCATTCAAGAGCAGCTTTCTGGCTTGTAGTGTTCCTGAATGTGTAGCGTGCAAAGGCAAGGCTCTTAGGCGAGTCTTCCATGTATGCGGCCTTAAGCGATGAAGTTCCAATATCGATGCAGAGAACGGCGTCTTTCATTGATTCTAGTCTTCTTTCTTAATCAATTTGTCGATGATAGTGCGGTTATCAAGCAAATCGCTCAAGCTCTGGTCGTGGTGGATGCGTGTAATAACGTTGGCAAAAAGGCCCGAAACGTTTGTACTGATGAACCACTCCTTTTCCTTGAGGTCCGGGTGATATACGGCGTTTGTACCGATAATGCGGTAGAAAAGTCCGTCTTTGTATGCCTGATCAAAAAGTTCAATTGCGTTGCCTGTAAAGAACGGAAGTGAGATTGCTGCGATAACTTTTGTAGCTCCCAGGTCGTGGAGGAATCCCATAGCCTTGAGCAGTGTACCGCCGGTTCCGAGCATATCGTCTGCGAGGAATGCAACCTTGCCCTTTACGTCGCCCAGGAGCTTGATGCTCTTGATGTTTGTATTTTTAGCGTCCTGTGTAACGACCGAGTAGTCACGCTCCTTGTAAATCATTGCCAGTGGTACTTTAAGTCCTGTTGCGTAGAACTTGTTGCGGTCGATTGCACCTGTATCCGGGCTTACAACAACGAGGTCTTCCTTGTCCGGACCAGAAAGATTAACTACCTTTGCAAGTTCACGGATAATCTGGTAAGAAGCGTGAAGGTTATCAAGGTAAGTTGTATTGAATGCGTTAACGATTTCCCGGGAGTGAATATCAAGTGTGATTACGCGTGTAACGTGCTTCATTTCGTAGATGTGGCAGAGAAGGGATGCTGTCAGGCCCTCGCGGCTCTTCTTTTTGTGCTGGCGGCTGTATGGGAATGCCGGAAGAACGAGTGTGATTGATTTTGCGCCGGCCTGCTGAACTGCGTCGATTGTTACGAGCAGAGTCATTACATGGTCGTTTACAGAGAAAGTAACTGTGTTTTTTCCGTCATTCATCTGAATCGGAAGGTGGTTTTCTGCATCCTGGAAGATGTAGATGTCCTTTCCGCGTACACAGTCCAGAAGTTCGGCCTTAACTTCGCCGTTGGCAAACCATGTAAATCTCGTATTGATTTTAAAATCAGGTGCGCGGTACTTATCTACTGCCCCGCGTACAACGAGGTCAGAAGTTACCATGTCGTTGCGGTAGTTGATATCCTGAACAAGCTTGTCTTTTTCAAGGTTGTAGCGTTTTGAAATAACATCGTTTTTGAGAGTAAAGCGGTGTTTGTACATGTGGCGAAGGTGTGTGATAACTTCGTCTGCAAAAGATGCTCCGCCCGGGCAAGCGATAATTCCCAGGTTAGTCGGTTCAGAATATGGCATTTGAGTTCCCCGTTAATGAATTTGATTTTGTACGCTAATAGTAGCATTTATGGGGTATATGGTCAATTATTCCGCTATATATAGGGCACTTGAACCTAATTCTACTTTTATCTACAATCAACACAATGAAATTGACTGTGATGGGCTCTGGAACAAGCCACGGAATCCCCGTAATTGCCTGCGACTGCGATGTCTGCAAATCAAGTGATATTCACGATAAAAGACTCCGCTGTTCTGTTTATGTAGAAGCGCAGGGAAATACCGCCAGGGATCCGGACGGCCAGGTTTACCCGACAACAAATCTTGTTATTGATACGGGCCCGGAATTTAGAATTCAATGCTTAAAATACAATGTCAAAAGGCTTGATGGCGTCCTGATTACTCACAGCCATGCAGATCACTGCCACGGACTAGACGATCTGCGCATTTTCAGTTTTAAAAAGCCCAATAAAAAAGAAACCCCGGGCGACGGGCTCCCGATTTACTGCAATTCAAATACACTCAACGATTTGATTTATCGATTTGCCTATATTTTTAAGGTCAATAACCTTGGCGGCGGAATTCCAAAACTGAATCTGCTTCCGACCGACAGCTACAGCGAAAAAAAGCCTTTTTCAATCGGAACGATCGAGGTTCTGCCGGTGCCGATGATGCACGGCTATCTTGAAGCAAACGGTTTTGTCCTGCGAGATACAACTCCTGACGGTGCTGAGCACGCAATCGCCTATCTGACAGACTGCAGTCATATTCCTGATCTTTCGATTGAATCCATCAGGGCTTTCTGCGGAAAGCGCGGCAGCCCGGAGCACCTGATTATCGACGGGCTCAGAAAGACAGAGCACTGGACCCACTGCAATTTTGACAAGGCGCTTTTTTACGCAAATCAGATCGGGGCCGCACACACCTGGCTTACACATATTACGCACGAAACATTTCACACGGATGTCCAGAATTATATCAATGCGCACCTTGCAGAATATACTCTGCTGAATAAAATCGTCCGTGCTGGCGGCTCAGTTGCTCCTGCTTACGACGGTTTGCAGATAGAAGTGTGAAATTCAATAATTTGAATAAATTTGCGCTAAATGTCGTTGACACAAAAAACGCTTTTATATATATTATAAAAACTCACGTGTAATTTATTCGAGGTAGGTATATATTATGTCAAGAATTTGTGATGTATGCGGAAAAGGTTCAATGTCTGGTAACAAAGTATCTAAATCATACAACCACACACGCCGCACTTGGAGACCTAACCTTCTTAAGGTTAAGACAGAAGTTGGTGGAACAACAGCAACATTGAATGTTTGCACACGTTGTCTCCGCAGCGGATTTGTAACTAAAAAAATCAACGTAACTCCTGCTAATGCTGGTGCTCCAAAAGCCGAAGCAAACTAATTAGTTAATTACGTATGCTAAAAACCCGTCGATAAAGTTTCGGCGGGATTTTTTTTGCCCGCCGGTGTTTTGCCTGCAAAAAAGCGTGGGGGAGGGCAGAACCTATTCGCCGTAGGTGCGCTGAATTTCCAGTATCTGGTCGCGGAGAACTGCCGCCTGTTCGTAATCCAGTCTTTCGGCACATTCCGACATTTCTTTTTTGAGGGCTTCGATGAGTTTTTTGCGCTGTTTTGCGTCAAAGAGGTTGGCCTGCTTTTTGATTACAGAGAGTTCTGTTTCAACGGTTTCTTCAGCGTCGTCACGGGCGCGTACGAGAATATCCTGAACCGCCTTGCTGATTGTGTGAGGCGTAATGCCGTGTTCTTCGTTGTATTTCTGCTGAATTGCACGTCGTCTTGCAGTTTCCTGGACAGTTTCTTTGATTGAAGGCGTGATTGTGTCTGCGTACATTACAACGATACCGTTCTGGTTGCGTGCGGCACGTCCTGCAATCTGCATAAGGCTTGTTGTTGAACGCAAAAAGCCGATTTTGTCCGCATCAAGAATTGCGATAAAACTTACTTCAGGAAGGTCGATACCTTCGCGGAGGAGGTTGATACCAATCAGAACGTCGATTTCGCCGAGGCGCAGGCTCTTTAAAATTTCAACGCGCTCAAAGGTATCAATTTCCGAGTGAATGTATTTTACCTTTAAGTTAAGGCCCAGAAGATAATCCGTCAGGTCTTCTGCCATTTTCTTTGTTAAGGTCAGGATCAGGCTGCGTTCACCCTTTTCGATACGGGCCTTTACTTCGCGGTAGATGTCTCCCATCTGACCTTCGCTCGGGCGGACTTCGATAATCGGGTCTAAAAGACCTGTCGGGCGGATAATCTGTTCAACAACCTGGCTGGACTGCTTGATTTCCTGCTCGCGCGGAGTTGCGGTAACATAAATTACCTGATTCATCTTTTTTTCAAATTCTTCATATTTGAGCGGGCGGTTATCAAGGGCGCTCGGCAGACGGAATCCAAAGTCTATCAGATTCTGCTTTCGGCTTCTGTCACCTTCGTACATTGCACCAATCTGCGGAACTGTAACGTGGGCTTCGTCAATAAGGCACAAAAAGTCGTCCGGAAAGTAGTGCAGGAGGGTTGCCGGCGGTTCGCCGTGTTTGCGGCCGCTTATTGGACCGGAGTAGTTTTCGATTCCGCTGCAGTAACCCATTTCCTTCATCATTTCGATATCGTATGTTGTGCGCGTTTTCAGGCGTTCTGCTTCTATCATTTTGCCGGCCGCAAGTAAAGATTCAACCCGTTCGTCGAGTTCGCCCTGAATACGCTCTGTAGCGCTTACCAGGGCATCGTGAGGCACGACGAAGTGCTTTGCCGGGTAAAACTGCATTTCGTCCAGAAGCTCCTCTGTTTCGCGCGTTATGACGTTAAAACGCCTGATTGAAGCTACTTCGTCAAAATCAAGTTCAATGCGGTAAGCGGTGTCGGTTTCCATGTAAGGAGGATAAACTTCAATTACGTCGCCGCGGATTCTGAAGTTGCCGCGGTCCAGGACCATGTCGTTTCTCTGGTATTGAATTGAAGCAAGCTCGCGTGCAAATTTTCTCGTATCAAGGATTTCGCCTTTTTCGATATGAACACGCATTCCCTTGTACAAGTCCGGCATACCAAGACCATAGATACAGCTGACTGTTGCAACAACGATTACGTCACGCCTTTCCATGAGGGAGTAGGTTGCCGCAAGACGGAGTTTGTCGATTTCGTCGTTGATGGATGCGTCTTTTTCGATATAAAGGTCACGCGCCGGAACATATGCTTCAGGCTGGTAATAATCGTAATAAGATACAAAGTATTCAACCGCATTGTTTGGAAAGAAAGACTTGAATTCTCGGTAGAGCTGGGCAGAAAGGGTTTTGTTGTGGCTGATGATAAGTGTCGGCCTCTGAACCTTTTCGATAATTTTTGCCATCGTAAAGGTTTTTCCCGAACCTGTAATTCCCTTAAGTGTCTGGTATCTGTCTCCGTTTAAAAATCCCTGTGACAGCTTTTCTATTGCCTGGCCCTGATCTCCGGAAGGACTGTACGGGCTAACTACTTCAAACTTGCGCATAAGGCAGATTATAGCAGATTTTTTTTAATTGTGTTCTGTTTTGTGAAGTTTTTTTATTGCTAAAAAGGCAAAAAGTAAGGTAAAATGTTATATTAACTAAAAAGGTTATCTGTGGAGGATACTTTATGAAATTTTTTACAAAATCTAATATCATTGCCTGTGTTTTACTGGCTTTGACTATTATTGTACAGCTTATCCCATTTACAAATTCGACTTTGCTTCAGTCAGAAGTAGAAGATCCTGGAAAGACTTGGGCAGAAATCCCGGTTGGTCTTGCCGGAAAATCAAAGTTCGACTGGCCATCAGAAATCAAATATGGCGATTTTAAGGATTGGGAACCTGAAGTACAGAAAAAAAATCCACTTTATGGCGAAAAAGAAGTTTCTATTTTTACTTATGTCTGGAATCCGGGCGGAGCCCTTTCAATGCACAAAGTAAACGCTTACATCTTTGTACAGGTTTTGTTCATTGCTTTCGGAATCATCGCATTCCTTGCACACAGCTCACTTGTTAAGTCTGTAGTTGCATTCCTCTTTGGAGCAACATACATCTGGGCTTTTGTAACAACACTTATTCTTAAAAGCGCTGAAGAACTTGTTCCATACTTGCCGACAACAATCCTTCTTGCTGTAATGGCAGCTGCTTGTATCGCTGTTGGAATCCTTTACATCCCAGAATGGAAAAAGGAAAAGGCAGAAAACGCAGCTCGTAAAGCAAGCCTCTAATCATTAAGCAGTTTTTTATACAAAGTCCGGAATTAAACTTCCGGGCTTTTTTTTTCGATTATTGAATATGAAAAGATTTTCTTTTGCAGTTTTGTTTATCTTTTTACTGTTGAATTTATCCCGCGGCCAGGAAGCCGGTTATAAAACCATAACAGTGCCGCTTCCTTACGGCGAAAAAGAACTGTATTCAACTTTTTACTGCTTTAACGATTTAAAAACCGGGGAACAACTTGCCAAAGAATTGTATGGTGTATATGATTTAAAAAAACTTCTCAAAGCCGGGCGCTTTAAAAAACTGATTCCGATTCCGGTGGGCTCCGGCCTAACCGCCTATAATTATTCAATTATGACACACGGACACGAATTTTGGTTTTTTGAAAATCGTGACGACGGCTGGCTCTGGGGAACCGGAAGATATTAAAAAAAAGGAGACATGACATAAATGGAATACAAACAGTTTCACGACAGCAGCAATAAATTCAATTTTCAGACCATGGTTTACTTTTGCGAGGCTAACGACAACAGACAGCTCTCGCTCTATGACCTTCTCAAAATCAGTTCGGACGGGGCTGTAGAAGACTACAACCAGCGCGGAATGAGCCGCGAAGTTCTGCTCGAAAGCGACTACGCGATTCTTGTAAGCCGTGTTTCATACCGCTTTCACCGCATGCCGCGCGAAAACGAGGCAATTGTTCTTAAAACCTGGGAAGAAAAGCCTGAACCGCTGCAGCTTGTCCGCGCCTACGAGTTTGAAAGCATGGACGGCGAAAAACTTATCAGCGGTTTAAGTTCGTGGCTGGCAGTTAACCCTAAAAGCCGCCGCATAATTCCGACAAAGATGTTTACAATGCGTGAGGCACCTGATTTAGTTACTGAACACGACTGCCTTAAATACGGCAAAATTGCTCACCCGGAAAACCTTGAACTCATGGACGAGCATATTGTTAAATATTCGGATCTTGACGGTAACGGACACACAAACAATGCACGCTACGGTGCCTTTGTTGCAGACGCACTTCCTGAGGACCTCCGCCACCAGACTTTTAAGGACTTCAGATTGAATTATGCAAAGGAAGCGATGCTCGGTCAGAAGATAAGCATTTACGGAGCACGCGATAATGAAGCAAAAAAAATCACCTTAATCGGAAAGACCGAAGAAGGCGTTTCTTTTGAAGCAGAATTGTACTGGTAATTAACTTTCCGTCTAAAAAGGCGGAAAGGGCAAAAAAAAAGAGAACCGGAAGGTTCTCTTTTTTTTATCAGACTGAACTTAGTTACTGAACTAAGTTCTCGAACTAAGTTCTCGAACTTAGTTCTTGGCGCGTTCTACGAATGATCCGTCGCGTGTATCGATTACGATACGATCGTCTGTGTTACAGAACAATGGAACTTTTACTTCCATACCTGTGTCCAGAGTAGCTGGTTTTGTTGATTTACCAGATGTATCACCTTTAACACCAGGTTCGCAGTATGTGATTGTGCGTGTTACGTTTACAGGGAGACGAACACCTACAGGGTTTCCGTTGTAGTATGTAACTTTGATTTCGTAGTCATCATCAGGAGAGATGTAACCTGCGTTGTCGCCGAGGTAATCTTTATCAAGAGTGATATCATCGTATGTTTCCTGATCCATGAAGTGGTAGTCGTTACCATCGATGTAAGAAAGTTTTACATTTTTTTCTTCGAGTTCAACTTCTTCGAATTTTTCGCCTGCATCAATACCGAGGTCCTGTGTTGAACCTGTAAGAATATTCTGTACGCGAAGATTTACTGTAATACCCTGGCGTCCACCTTTCTGTCCAAGTTTTTTCTGTACGATGAATGGTGAGTTTTCAAACATAAAAGCTGAGCCAACTTTAATTTCATTTGTTGTAATCATTCCGCTGTTCCTTTAAAAAAGAGTTTTGCAATTAAATGCATTTATTTATTTTATATATTTTTATATTTTTCTTCAAGTAGAGTACTTTCCGGAATTTTGCCCCGTGTAAAACTGATGAATTGAGTTTACAGTGATTTTATGTAATTTAAAAGATTTGTTCCTAAATCCCCGTTCAAAAGCAGATTTTCTGAAAAATGCGCAAAATCCCGGGTAAGAGAGCCTTCGTAAGAAGCCATAAATAATTGAACAAGGGAGGACTTGTCGAGCCCTGCGTCCGGTGTATTGTAATTTAACCACTCCTGCCTGAGTTTTTGTCCGAGTTCAGCATCCCTGATGTATGGAACAAGCCTGTTTAGTACGGCTTCTACTTTGACGAGCTGGTAATTATCTTCCTGAACGTATGCGTGCCAGAAAAACGGCTTTGAGCAAAGGCATGCCCGTGAAAGGGAGTCTTCGCCGCGGATAAAGTTAAAGTCAGAACGGCACAAAAGAGAGTCCCATTCGGCCTGTGCCATAAAGGGAAGCGCTGTAAATTCAAGTTTTGAGCCCGTAGCTTCCTGTGCTTTTTTTACGTAAGGAAGGCTTTTTCCGTCTGCTGCAAGAACTTTTACCCTGAACTCAGGATCCTTTTGTTGAATCAGGCTCTGGAATTCAATAAGGGCGTCGAAGACCGCCGTAAAATCCCGCTCGTAAGAAAAAAGTGTAACCGTAAAATCATGCACATTTATGGGAGCGGCTTTTGCTTTTGCAAGGGAATCCATAAAGGACCTGTCCAAAATCATTCCGCCGGTTTTTGCCGTAAAGCCAGGCATAAAGTTGACCTTTTTTACAAGGGCACTACGGGTTCCGCTTTTGAGACAGTGGAATTCTTCCGCATAGTCTTCTGCAGTAAGATATTCAACATTGATTATCTGGTAGAGTTTTGTGTTCTGTTTATCAAATAAAATTTCTTCCAGGAAGTCAGGCCGTCCGCACTGAAAGCACTCAAGAATTACGCCAAAGTCCGGCAGATTCCCGTTTAATTCAATAAGCTTTGTAGTGGTGATGTTCCAGTCGATGATGGTCCAGCTGGCGCCGTTGTATTCTATTTTCTGTATCAGGCTGTTTTTGTCCACCCGGCTGTTCATGGCGGCAAAGGATTCTAAATTTGAGCAGATGATATTCAATTTAATTGTTGAATCGATTTCGCTTATGGCACGGGCAAGCCGGTAAACCACGCCGATGTCGCCAAAATTATCTACAACTTTGCACAAAAGTGTAATTTCGTCAGTCTGCATAATTCCTCAAAATTAAAAACGGATTCCGAACTGGAAGTTTGGTACGACTGCAAAACTTGAATTTGCGTCTGCGTGTCCTGTCGGAGTGGCACGGTAGCCGTCGCTGAATGCGGCGTCGTTAAAATCGTAAATATGACCTTCCAGAACGATGGCCGCAAAAAGGCGTGTCTTGTGTTTTGGCATGAATGAAAGTGAGATTCTGGCGGCAGGTACAAGATTGTAACGGCTTTCATCTCCTCCAAGAAGCTTGTCGTCCATAATAAAATAGAACTTTGAAAAGAGTTCAAGATCAAGAAGAACAGGTCCCCACAAAATGCAGCGGGTTCCGAGGCCGGGGCTCAGTTCGAGGGAACGGAACGGTTTGATAAAGTTGTGACTTGCAAGAATGCTTCCGTAAATAAGACGGTTTCCGAGGTGGACTCCGCCTCCAAGTTCGCCGGAAGTTGCGCCGTAGATTTCGCCGGTTATGTCAAATGTAATTGCCTGACGGACTTTGCCGTCTTTTCTTAATTTGCGCGCCTGTGAGCCGTAAATCTTTTTTGGATTAACCGTTTTTTCTTCAAGTGTGTTTGCGCCTGCGGTAAATTTATAAACCCTTCCCGCATACGGATGAAAGGCTTCTTTGTCAAATTCTTCAACAAGGATTCCGGCGGCACTGTAGTGTTGAATTTTTGCGCTCATGTGGGTCGGAATAACGCTTTCCTTGGAAATAATTACGCTGAATTCATCATTTGCAGGAAGCCCTACCTGAACTGAATCCTGCAGAAAAGAACTTGCCGCAACAGGAAGATTTACCTTTGAAAAATCAACCTTGCCGTCCATGATCGAAGCAATTGTCTTTCCCTCTTTATCAAAAACCGCGTAATCACAGTTGCCCTTAAAAATAACAATACCCGTTCCTTTTTCGGAAAAAACGTCCTTTTCGTCCAGGGCAAGCATCCACGAAAGATACGCTTCCATCGCGTGCATGTCGAGGAACGCGTTTAATAATTCATCCTTGCCGTAGCCGAACTGTTTTGTGAGCCACTGTGCAATTATTGAATCCAGAAAGCCTTCTTCAGCCTTCTGTTTTTTATTGCCCGAAGAAAATATTTTAATCAGAATGGACTCGGCACGCTTTCTAAAACCGAGAACGCCTGTGTAAAAGCTGTTTACGTTTTTGTTGTAGCTTGTTGCAATGGCCGACACCTGAATCGGCAGAAAGGGGCCGGTCTTGAACGGCTGGTAATCACGCAGCAGAAATTTGTTGTAATAAAAACTCATTTTCGGGAGCAGAGTGCCTTCAAACAAATCTTTGTCGCAGTTCCATGCGTTGACGAGGGCGCGTGTGTTCCCGAATTTCTTGAATTTCCACTTGTCGTAATTCATCGGAACTGTCGGAACGATGTCTTCTGCGCTGACGATATTCCAGATGTAGCCGTACTTCTGGTCCCAGGCGTCATTTTGTGTCGTAACGTTTGGAGTTGCAAAGGTGTAGGCGTAGACCCTGGATGAGTCAAAAATATCTGAATTTAAAAACCAGCTTGCAAGCAGGTTTGCAACCGCAGCCCCACGGCTGTGACCGGTAATCAGAAAATAGCAGTTATCGATATCGATTCTGTTTTTCAAGAGGTAGGAAATCAACGCGGTATGAACCTGCTGGGTTGCCCGCATAAAACCTTCGTGGTAAAGGTCCTGCTTCTGGGTTCTGTCGCTTACATTGACGTTGGAAATCCATTCGTTTGCGTTTAACGGGGTTCCGCGGATTACAATAAAAATCAGATTGTGCTTTCCGGTTGAACTCTGGATTTGTTTTGTCGCAAAACTGAAGGCGGTCTGGTCGTTTCCCCAGAGGCTGTCTTCATAATCTACATCGTAATGAAATTCAACAAGGTTATGGTCAAAACCGAGTGCATCGTAGCATTTTGATAGTTCGTTGTCCGGATTTGAGGAGTCTGCATCTACGTAGGCAACTTCTGCAAAAACTGCGGCAACACGGGCAAGGCCGTGGTTGTAGGAATGTGCGGAGTTTTTGCCAAACCAGGATTCGTCCCATTCAAGCTGGACAGGCACACTTTCATCTCCGACGGTAGAAAAACCTTTGATAGGGAAGGTTACCGTCTTTGCAAAAGCAAGTGAATTGAGTGCGGCTATGGCGGCAAAAATACTCAGGCGCTTCATTTTTTACAGCTGTGTTCCCCTGTCACTTGAATCTACATCTGCGCCGTCGAGCTGGATTTTGAGTTTTTTGAATTCTCCGTCGCGCATAACGGTTACGGTAACTGTATCGTTAGGGCGTTTTGATTCAAGGGCGCTCGTGTAGTCTGCGTAAGTTCTTACGTCAATATTGTCGATGGCAGTGATAATATCTCCGCCAAGATAAATAGTTGTCGGGTTAAATCTGCTTCCGTACTGAACAGCCTTAGTTCCGCCGCGGAGCCCGCCTTTTTCTGCGTTGCTTCCGCTTTCAACTTGGCTGATGAGAATTCCATAATTAATGCTTAAGCCTGCGTAAGAGGCGATATTTGATGTCATCTGGACAGGGTAAATATTCATTGTACCGCGTCGGACTTTTCCGTACTTGAGAAGGTCGTTTACAACGCGTCGGGCTGTGCTTACAGGAACCGCAAACCCGATTCCGGCAGATGAGCCCGAGTTTGAAATAATCATTGTATTGATTCCGACCATTTTTCCGCGTGTATCAAGAAGCGGTCCGCCGCTGTTGCCCGGGTTGATGGCCGCATCCGTCTGAATCATATTGCGGATAATTACGTTTTTGCTTTCCTGAATCGGGCGTCCGAGTCCGGAGATAATTCCGGTTGTCATTGTGCGTTCAAGGGCGAACGGGTTTCCGATGGCGATAACCTTCTGTCCTACCTTGAGTGCCTTTGAATCTCCGAAGTCGATTGTCTTGAGCTGAACGTTTGCAGGCGGATCAAATTTGAGGACTGCGATGTCGCTTTCAACGTCCTGACCGATTACTCGGCCTTCGTAGCTTGTGCCGTCCCAGAGCGAAATGCTGATTTTATTTGCCTTGCTGATTACGTGAACGTTTGTAACAACGTAACCACGTTTGTCGATGATTGAACCTGAGCCTGAGCCGCCGTCCTGAACAACCGGTTCAAGAAACCAGTTGATTCCCATAACCTGGGTTGTGATGTTTACAACGGCTTCGTTGCATTTTTCGTAAACGTAAATATTCTGTTCTTCGTCCTGAGTGTACTGGGAAGAAGCTGCTGCAGTTTTTGTTACCTTTGGCTGTTCAACCGGGGCGGATTCAACAGAAGTTTCTTCTTCAGGAATTTCCTGTGCTTTAACTTCTGCGGCTTCGGTCAGAGTTTCTGTGATTTGTTCTTTATTTGAATTTGTTTTTTTTGAAACAAAAACGATTGCGAGAGTTGCGGCTAAAGCGCCTGCAATAATGCTGAAAAAAGCTGTTTTGAATAACTGATGTCTGGTGTATAAATTCATAGTAAAAATATAACTAAATTCACCTTGCGGAATCAAGTCTAAGTGTTTCTGTTATGCGGTCGCAGACACTCTCCGGTCCGTAATATTGAATTGGTCCCGGAAAGCGGTAATCTGTGTTTACTGACCATTCATCGCGGTGTTTTTCAAATTCCCTGAATGCGGGAGCGGTAATGTCCACAAGGGATTTTGAAACTACAGGCTTTAACTTTCCCTTTCGTGTTTCCATTCCCATCATCATTGTGAGCGGAACGCCTCCGGCAAGCCATTTGTCAGGAGATGAAGCAAGATTTTTTATGCAGGTAATGTAGCCGTTTGCGTTGTTTGCAGCCAGTAAAAAGGCGGCCTTTCCGAGCGCATAACAGTAATTGCAGTCAAAGTTTGATGGAAAAACAGAGCGTCCTTCATAGCCGTAAAAAAGTGCCATCGGAGAAAATTTTCCCTTGTAGGTGCCGATTCCCTGCATTGTTTCCAGGTAGTTTTTGCACATAATGATAAAAAGTTTTTCTGTTTCAATCTGGCTTACGATGATGTTTCCGTGCGGGTCGCGGAGACCCAGAAACTGCTCTGCAAGTTCAGACGGAAGAAGTTCGAGCGTGTCATAGGCGGCCGACGAAATGCGGGTTTTGAGCCACTTTTTTTTGGACTCAAGGGTTGTGAGGGCTGTAAAAACCTTTTCGTATTCAACCCAGTTGCGGTTCAACTCGTTGATAAGATTTGCAGTCTCCGGGATGAATTCAACTATGCCTTCCGGAATCAGAATTGTTCCAAAATTAAGTCCCTTTTCGGCTCGTTTTGCGATTACGCTGCATATATCGTGGAGAATCTGCGCAAGTCCGGTGTTTCTGGCGGCAATTTCTTCGCCTATCAGCGTAACATTCGGATGAACCTGGAGGGCGCATTCAAGTGCGATGTGGCTCGCTGAACGGCCCATGAGTTTTACAAAGTTCCAGTATTTTTTTGAAGACATCGTGTCGCGCGACAGCGAGCCGATCAGTGCCGAATAAACCTTTGTCGCCGTGTCGAATCCGAAAGAGGTTTCGATAAAATTGTTTTTTAAGTCACCGTCGATTGTCTTTGGAACTCCGATTACGCAGCATTTTATTTTGTTCTGTTCAAAGCACTCTGCAAGGAAGGCGGCGTTTGTGTTGCTGTCGTCGCCTCCGATTATTATGAGGGCATCGAGTTTGAGTTTTCTGACAGTATCGATTGTTTTTGCAATCTGGTCTTCTGTTTCGATTTTTGTGCGTCCGCTTCCGATTATGTCAAAACCGCCGGTGTTGCGGTATTCGTCGATTTTCTGCTTTTCAAGAATTTCGTAATCGTTTTTTACAAGTCCGCCCGGTCCCAGATGAAATCCGTATAAAGTTGAATCGGGATTTGCCTGCTTGAGCGCGTCAAAGATTCCTGCAATTACGTTGTGTCCGCCCGGCGCCTGTCCTCCGCTTAAAAGGACTCCGACGCGCCGTTTTTTGCCGCCTTCTTCATTCTGGCCTTTGATAAAGGAAAGTTCAGGGCGGCCTGATGTCAGGGGAAACTCTTTCTGAATCTGTTCATGGCTTTCTGACTGCAGAATTGCGGAACCTGTTTTTACGACAACGTTCGACGCGTTCTGTTCCAGTATGAGAGGAATTTTTGGAATGTAGTTGTAGCGTTCTTTTTGAAGCTCTGATAAAAAATCCATGTATTATAAGTATGCGGGAGAAGTTTAAAAAAATCAAATAATTAAGAATTAGAATTTGTCCTAAATTATTACTGTTACGCCGGCTGTGATTTTTAGGTATTTTGCCTTTTCAAAGAGGAGGGTACTTACTCCCGCATTGATCATAAACGAGGCTTCAAACGGCCTGACGTGTAGGTCAAGCCCTGTTTCTGCGGCACGTGTCCAGTCGTTTTTGGTGCGCAAATCATTTACGCGCTTACTGTGACCGAACGATGAACTGAGTGAGCCCCACAAACCTGCCGATACAAGTTCTGTGTTCAACTGGAGTGCAAGTCCGTTGTTCCATACAAAGTCGCTTCCTTCGTTGTCTGTTCCCGCAGTTGAATACCATACGGCCTGGCTTGTCAAACCTGCGTAGATGACTCCTGCATCCCAGCCCAAAAGACCGCCGATTGACAGGCCGTTTCCTGTGTCAGCTCCGTACGGCTCCCAGGTTCCGGCTCCGGTACGGCCGGCTCTTACTGTAAAGCCCCAGTCCAGGTCTCCGTGTGACATCCTGTTTCTGAATGCAAATTTTGCCGCTCCCGTTATAAGGCCCGGAGTTTTTGGATAACCGAGGAGGAGTGCGCCTTTAAGTGAAAACTCGAGAAAGTCGAGCGGACAGTACAAAAGACCGAGGCTGAGCGGGCCTGCGTAAAAAGGTTCTCCGCTGTCTTCGTTGTAAAGCGGAATTGTGCCGTCGATATCTGAAAGAACGGCCCCGCCTGAAAGTTCAAGGGCAAAGGTTGATTTTGGAAGGCGGAATGCCTGTGGAAGGTTTCCGATTCCGCTGCCGCCTGGAGTAAGTGTAACTGACGGGAGTTTTATTGTGCTGTCGATTGTAAATGTCTGTTCAAGATGTTTGTCTGAACTGTCTACGCTTACTGTGTAAACTCCGTCGCCGCAGATAAGGCCGCGGCTGTCGCGTCCGTCCCATGTTACGCCCTGAGACCATGTGGTAAATTCAGCAAGTTCAAAAATGCCGACCATATTTGACATCTGGTCCTGAATTGTAACGGTTGCAGTTCCCCGGTTTGTTGCGTAAAAACTGAATTTGATTTTGCCCGGGCTGCCCTTTAACGACGGGTTAAAACTTGAACGGGAGGTTTTGAGGTTCAATATATCAAAAGGAGCCTCTTTAAGTTCAAAACTTACTACCTGATATGTCCGTCGGAATACGTAAATTGTCCGGCTCTCTTCTTTGTAGCCGAAACATCGCGCAGTTACTGTGTGTTCGCCTTCCTGGAGGAGGACGGTATCTGACGAAATGGTTGAGCCGTCGACAGAAATCTGGCAGTTTTGTGGTTTTGAATTAAAAGTTACATAGCCTTCATATTTTGTTAATTCAACATAAAAAGTTTCTTCCTGGCCGGCCCTTACGCTGATTATATAACGCTTTGGTTCGTAGCCCTGCTTTTCGAGGCGGAGGCTGTAGCGTCCTGCCGGCAGGTCGCTGATGGTCAAATCGGTATTTCCTTCAAACTGACCGTTGAGAAAAACAGCCGCGTTGTTTACGTTTGAGCGGATTGTGATTTTAGTTCTGTTGTTTTTTATGATTTGAATCCTTTCTGACTTTAAAATCTCCGGTTCACCTTCAACATCAAGGTTTGCGGCAGGCATTGTGTTCTGAGCCGTGCCTGTCTGTGCAAAGCAAGCCAGCGAGGCAAACATTAAAAAAACGATAAGGAACTTTTTCATAAAAAATATTTTACTTTATTCCTGACCGGCCGGCAACATTCCGTGCTCGAGAAAACTGAAATAGCCGTTTTTTGTCACAATCAGATGATCCAGGAGCGCAAGTCCGAGAACCTGCGATGCCTTTACGAGGCGGTTTGTTGTCTGAATGTCCTGGTCCGACGGCTCAGCGTGCCCTCCGGGATGGTTGTGGCATAAAATAATTCCGGAGGCCCTGTCCTTGATCGGCTGGCTGAAAATGTCGGCGGGCTTGATTATCGCCATGTTCCCTGCACCCACGCAGATAACCTGGATGTTTATAATTTCGCGGCCGCCGTTGACCGTTATGCAGACAAAGTGCTCGGAAGGCTGCATCGCGTAATGCTTTATAAACGGAATTACATCAATCGGCTTGTTTACAACGGCCTGAGGATTTCTGTTGTGGCGCCGGCCGAGTTCAAGGGCGGCTGCAACTGCAAGAGCGCGGCTTGAACCGACCCCTTCAATCCGGCACATGTTTTCTACCCAGTCTTCGGGGTTGCAGTTAAGAATTGTTTTTAGAATTTTATCTGACATAACTTCGACGGGCATCTGTCTGGTGCCAGTTCCTAAAATCAGCATAATAAGTTCCCTGTCGTCCGGGTAGGAAAGCCCGTTTTTAAGTACAAGGGATCGTATATCAATCGGCTTTTCTTTCATCACTATATATATTGCTCTGATTGTTTAAAAAGCCGCCGCGGATAGAATAATTAACTGTTATAAAACAGAATCCAGATCGTGCTAAGAAAAACTGTCTGTTTTTACGATAATTGAATTAATGAAAACCCGTAAAAATTCAATTCAATTATATTCAATTTTTTGTGCTTTAAGCATTTTGTCATTGTTGAACTTATCTTCGTGCGTGACAGTCCGCGTCCAGATAACCGAGCCGGTTGACGGGGAAAAAGAAACTGTATCTCAGAAAGTGTGTTCGCGCAATCTTACAGATGAAGGAATCAAAAAACAGGCCGAACTTGTGCAGTTCTTTTTGTCAGAAAATTCTGAAATTTCAATCGATAAAATCAACCGTCTGGCAGGTTTTTACATTGACGAGGCATCTTCTGAAGGAATCAACAGCGACTGTGCCTTTGTGCAGATGTGTCTTGAAACGGGCTTTTTAACATTCGGCAACCTTGTAACAATGGGAATGAATAATTTCTGCGGGCTTGGTGCGATGGATGCGGAGCATCCTGGAGAGTGTTTTGCGACAGAACAGCTTGGCGTAAGGGCTCATGTCCAGCATTTGCACGCCTACGCCACTGACAGTTCCGTTAAATTGAACCGGGAACTTGTTGACCCGCGCTACAGCTGGGTCCACAAGGCTAAGTCTGCCAGAACCGTTCATGAACTTGCCGGCCAGTGGGCAACAGATGCGTCCTACGGCGACAAGCTCGATGCGCTTCTGACAAGACTCGACAATTTTACTTTATAGGTCAAATGTTGGGGGTGCTTAGAAAAATGCCGGTAATATGTACACTTCCAGGAAAGCGCGTCTGTCTTCGCATGGTTGAAGGTAATAGGAATCCGACTGCGCTCGCTGCGGCTCGCTTGCGATCCTTCAAAATGCTGCAGCAGCCGCTTGCTTTCCTTCCCGTTTCCATATGATGTCTTTCTGCTTAAGCACCCCCGACATTTGTTCGATTTAGTTATGTTACCTTATAGTTGTTCCGACGTATGCGCGGCCTTCGAGGATTGATTTGATGTTTTCCAGGTTTTTGCCGCCGGCGCAGATTACAGTAAGTTTAAGTTCCTGCGCCTTTTTGCTTGCAATCGGGTCAAAAGGACAGTTTTTGCCCGGAACCCATTCGTCTCCAACGAGTTTTCTGAAATCAGCCCACGAAATATCATCGAGAGGTTTTGCGTCAGGATTTTTGCGCGGATCGTCTGTGTAAACTTTTTCGATATTGCTCAGGTTAACAACAGTGTCAGCCCCGAATTTTTCTGCAAGCAGTACGGCGTCGTTGTCTGTAGAAAAGCCCGGTTTCCAGCCTGCTGCCACAAGAACAGAGCCTGTAAAATCATTTGCCTGTGACGGGTCTGTTACAACTGCTTCCTTACAGAGTGAACCAAAACTTGCCTTTACAAACTGAGCGTTCAGTCTGGTTGCCATGATACCGATCCAGTCGGCTGCTTCTGTTTCTGCGTCCGGGGCAACACCAGCAACGGTTCTGAATGCATTCTGGTAAATGCGTGCAGGACCACCTCCGCCGATTACAAAAATAAGTCTGTCACCCTTGTGTGAATCAAGATAATCTTTTACGAGTTTTACAAATTTAGAAACAAATTCCGTGTCAGGAAATTCCGGAGCAACGATTGAGCCTCCGACTGACAAAACTTTAGTAGACATAAAATTCCCCCTGTCTTTTAGTATATACCTGCTACAACCGGGTTGTTCCAGAGCGAGCTGTAATTTACAGTTCCGCGTGAAGATTCTTCCCAGATTGACTGCAGGGCATAAGTCCGCTTTTTGTGAACTATATGACTGTTTGCAAGTGACGGCTTTAACTCGTTGTATCCACGGGAAAAAGCGATGTGCTGGCTGTCGAGGCTGCCAAAATAATATTCGCGGGTATTTTCGATTGTGCGGAATGCCTTGTATTCAAGGCCTTTGCCGAGCACTAAATCAACCGGAACCCAGCCGAAGTTTTCGATATAAAATTCGCACCACCAGTGATTGCGGTTATTCAATTCTGAGTCAACAAGAATTCCGCTCACACTCACGCATGGAATTCCCAGTGTGCGGAGGAGGGTAGTGTAAACGATTGTAAAGTCGTACGCGTCGCCCTTGTTCAATTTGATTAAATCCTTGCACTCTGAATCGCTGCTGCGGGTCTGCGGCAAAAGTTCGTAGGTATCAATCATAAAATCGTACACAAGTTTTGCCTGGTTATACGGATTTGTTTCTTTTTTGACAATTTGTTTTGCAAGTTCCTGAAATTCAGTGTCGTCTGCTGCAATCAGGGCGTCGCTTTGTGTATAGGTCTTGTACAGAACGCGTTCCTTTTCCTTGTACGGCTTAACCTGTTTTGGATTTATCGTTGTCTGTACAGTATAGTCTTCGATTACAAAGCTGTGGTTGAACCTTACCTGTTTTTCCTGAATCTTGGATAATTCAAGCTGGTGAATGATTGTATTCTGGTAATGCTCAAATACCGGCTCTGGGGAGCATTCTGAAAGTTCTGCTACAGGCTGTCTTGCGCTCAGCGGCGGGCGCGGAACACGGAGAGACAGGGTAGTATTCAATTTTGAATGGATATCCTTTATGTCGGCAGTTACGTTTACTACGTAGGTTTTTTTATTTGAATAAACCTTTGTGCCTGCAGGAGATTTTACTTCGAGTTCAAAAAGATTGCTTTCGCCTTTTTCTGTTGTAACAAAAAAATGTCCTGTGGCAGCACCGTCAGGAATGCGGACATGAATTTCGCTGTCGCTCCAGTATTCAAAATCGTAGTTTGCTTCATTTGCGGCAATGTAAACCGGTTCTTCGGCCGTCATCTCTTCAATCGCGGCGGTAAATTTTACGGAACCGTTGTTTCTGATTGTTCCGAAGTTTGTTCCGTTGATTACAAGCAGTGAACCCGGTGTAACGACCGGGGCATTTGTGGAAATAATTACAGGCAGCGAAGTTTTTGTGTCAGGCGGCACCTGGACCGGAATTCCTGCTTCGTTTGCAAAGAAGCCCGGTTTTGAACTTCCTGATTTGGTTGTTACGATTACAAGACCGTCCTGAACGTTTGTCGGAAGAACAATTTTAATCTGTTTGTCCGTCCAGCTCAGATAACCGCTTGCAGTGATTTTGGAAATTCCTACCTGTACATAATCCGATGAACTCCTTGTGTTTCCGAAGTTTTCGCCCGTGATTACCATCAGGTCTCCCGGCGAACCGACAGAAGGGTTAACTGATTTTATCGAAGGAATTTTACGTGATTTATAAGTTACGATTGAGAAAAATCCAAGAATGAGAAAAATAACTGAGACGACAGAAATCGCCCTGAAAAAAGGATACTTTCTGAAAAGTATTTTGAATGTTTTAACGGCGCTCAAGATTCTCCGCCTGTGTCATTGGAATAGTGTGCATATCTGGCACTTCTATTCTAACAGTTGGCGCAGATTTTTTAAAGTCCGGTCTAAAAACATCTACAGAGTTTAACTGTGTAAAGATTTCGTTTTCGCCTGTTGAAGCAAGGTTTGTCGCAGAAATTACCTTCTGGTTTGAATACTTTTCCGT
>JAEEGH010005099.1_pt1 | contig 33298 bp, 32 predicted proteins | sample 9134181 | NCBI WGS metagenome assembly JAEEGH01 (sample SAMN16246544, study PRJNA631951) | gut metagenome | biome: gut microbiome; feature: rumen; material: DP-attached | host: Bos | place: Iran: Karaj | collected 2018-10
GCTTCAAACGGATAAAAACAGACATGAAAATCGGCAAGCATGTATTCCGCCTTCAGCTTTTCCACATCGATCAGAGAACTTTCCGCCTTTACGGAATCGCGGTAGTAGCTAATTTCGCCGATGGTTGTTCCGAAACCCGAAAAAAGCACAATCGATAAAATGCTGTCGTTCGCCCTTACCCAGGAATCCGCCTCAAACAAATCAGTCGTTCCGTCGGGTTTCCTGAATTTTCCGGCAATATGCTGCGGCATGTCAATGCTTTCGGTCATCGCAGAGGTCGACAAAAGCGAAACGGCGCGATCATCGGAATAATAGACGGGAGTCGTCCCCGGCACCTGATGCGTATTGTGACAGGCGACTAAAAAGAGTAACAAAAATGCGCCAAGGAACAATCGCAGCCCTTCGACAAGCTCACTTCGGCCATGCTCAGTGCAGGCAGGGGCCTTCAAATTCCGCAAGGACTTCATCTTTGTCATCAAAAAATTCATAAAAGTGCCACAAATTTAAAAATTTTTACCTTCTACTGAATGGAGACAAGACAAAGCAGCAAAAAATACCGAGGAGCACCGAAAAGCCGAATGTCGCAACAGGGACAAAGCTGCTGAAAGATAGGCTGCCAAAAGAAATGAGCGTCGTCATGGCCGAAAGCATCACGGCAAGGGCTGTCGTCACGCTCCGTTCGCCGCCCTCCTTAAAGAACAGCGCATAGTCAATGCCGATTCCAAGCGTAAGGATTACCCCCACTATCGCAAAGAAGTTGAACGGCAGTCCCAAATAGCCGAAAACGCCTGCTATAAGAAGGCTAGAAATCACCGGGGCTCGAATCACCTTGAGCGCCGTAAAGAACTTGTAGACACAGACAAGTACAATAAACACGACCAGATAGGCCACAGCCACAAGCATCAAGGCAACCTTCGAAAGTTCCGTCAACGTCGCATTCACGTTTTCCATCTTGTTTACCGCATACACATAAGGCATTCCCTCTGCATACTGATCGATAGCAAAGTTCTTCGAAACATGGAGCGGGAACACGGCGCTGTAATACTTACCGTTAACCTCTCCAATCCAAATCATCGAAAGGATGCTCTTGAACGATTCGGGAATATCCGACTGCGGCGTAAGAAATTCCGGTTTCAAGGCCAAATTTCGCGCAAAAAGAGAATCCGAGGCAAGGTTCAAGTCACGAAGCAGTTCATGGTACGCCTCCGAATCGCGCAGTTTCTTTACCGCCTCGAAAGTTTCCTTCTGTGTCTTGACCGAAGGAATGTAGGTAGAAGTCGCCAAATACCCCGTAAGCAGGGAATCCTCTTTCGCTTTTTCGAGCCTATCCCTAAGACGTTCCTCGTTTTCCAAGAGTTGCTGTTCCGTAGCGCCTTCTACAATAAAGTAATTCGGAGAAATTCCCAGGTTATTGAGACGCGCATTCAGGGCCTCGGAACGCTTGAGGCTTTCGCTCATGGAATAAAGAGTCCGCATATCCGTATGGATATCAAGCAGCAATATTCCAGGTGCAATCGCAAGCAACAGGACTAGCAGCAAATAGCGGACTTTCTGGGGAGAAAGCTTGTCGTAAAGAGACAACAATACTTGAGGAAGCCGCATCGGAAGTAGCGTTTTCGTTGAACGCGCCCCGGAATGCGACAAATTCGGGAACAGCAAGAGAATCGTCGCAAAGGAACTCGCAAGTCCGACAATCGAAAAAACAGCCATCTGGCGAAGCAAGGGAAAATCGGCAAACGTAAGCGCGATATAGCTGAGTTCCGTCGTCATGAAACCGAGCAAAAGTCCCTTGAATATGTGGTGGCGAATTTCGAGACCATTTTTCGAGGTTCCGTGTTTCCACTCGGTAAAGAAATGAATCGCGTAATCGATGCTTACGCCAATCACGCTTGTTCCAAAAACGAACGTAAACACGTGAATATTTCCGAACACGGCCCACGTTCCAGAAAGGGCCGCGCACACGGCAACACCGATGGTTGCAAGCGTACAGACAATCGGAACAGGAGTGCGGAACGCCCAAAGCAACAAAAGCAGAATGAGCGCCATCGAAACGCCCGAAATCCAGGCAACCTCGGACTTCGCATTTTTCGAACTTTCGTAGCTATGGAACGGAACGCCCGACTTTTCGATACGTAGTCCCTTGTATTCAACCTGCAAGGAATCCAACACGCGATCGAGGCGAGCAAGCACATGGTCGTCAGAGGCCATTGTCGAAACGTTCGGAGAAAGAGCGGCACTCCACATCACGTACGTCATCGAGGAATCTTCGGCGGCAAGCACCCCCTCCCGCAACGTAAAGCGCCCACCCATCAGCTGGGAATGAAGCGTAAAATGATCAAACGATTCCGCCCCCAGCAAAAACGGGTCTTCTTCGATTTGACTCAAGTCTGCAAGCGTAAAGGCGCCATAGACCTTTTCTAGCGCCATGCTCTTTAATGCAGACGCATCGCCTGCTTTCAGCAAGTCGCATACCGGGCGCCCCTGCAGAACGTTGCGGTAATCGTAATAGAAATTCCGCATCTGCTGCATAGTCGCATCATTGACTCGCAACCGAATCTCGGCAAACGAGGAATCCCGAGCAAAGCTCGACTCCAGCGCAAATGCGGCTGCCTTTGCCGCAACAAAATCATGATGCCCCAAAAGAACAGAAATATTCCTCATCGAACGGGCGCTCAGCGCCTTTTCCGCCTCGGCGACATTCCTCAATTCATTGGAGTCCGGCAGAACCGAATAAAGGTCCGACTCCACCTTCCACGGTTGCAACAGTCCAAGCGAAATAAGGGCAATATGAAATACCGCCCATATGATAACCGAAACAATCTTTTTCGACTCAGGACTCATTTTTTCACATTCTTGAATTTCTGGGCCAAGTCCTTAAAAGTCCCTTCCACGGAATCAAGGTCCTTAAAATGCGCCTGTCCCGTAAATTCGTATGTCACCAGGTTCTGTTCGCCATCGACAATCGACACCTTTTCAAGTTCGTTTACCCCTTCGAGGGTGATAGACGCGATAATGCGGGCCACGGTACGTTCCTTGGGAACAAGCCCCACGCAAAATCCCTTGCGGGAATCATCGAAATAGATGTCGAAATTCCGGGCGAGCTCGTCGAACTTACCCGAGAACACCGACTGGATGGTACCGGAAAATTCGGCGAATACGGGATTGTCCTTCGCGGCCATCGTCTTTTTGACGTTACGGTTCACATCCCACTGCACAATGGCATTGTCGCCAACCCACAGCACCGACGGGAACGGTTTTTCCGTATCCCAGACAATACCCTCCTCGCGTGAAATCGCAAAGGAGCCCGTCGAGACAAACTCGCGATTCAGTTTCTTGATGTTGCGGGTCTGCTTGAAATTTCCAACCGTCAGGGGGCTTGCCGTAAGCACGGCAATCGATTCCTGCAAGGCAGGCTTCGAGATTTCAGTCAGCGGTTTCTTGAAAACATCCGAAGCAGAACCTGCCGCAAAGGCTGTTCCCCCAAGAGTTCCAAGGGCAAAAACCAAGACTACGACGCTTTTAAAAATGGGGTTCATCCGTTTTCCTCGGCAGCAAGTGCCGCACGAACCTTGTCGATAAAGTAGGCGGGGCAGACCATGAGCGATTCACGCTTATTCATGTCCACCGCCATCTGCATACTTTCCGCCTTGCACAAAAGCGTTCCCGTTTCGGCGTCAAAGAACTTGTACGAAAGTTTCATGCATACCTCGTATTCTTCGAGCGTCACCTCAGCACGGATTTTCTGCATAAAGATCATCGGGCGCAGGTAACGGATATGCATATCAACGACAGGCCACACAAAACCGCTCTTTTCCATGGCAAAGTAGTCGTACTTCATCTTGGCAAGGAGCGCGCAGCGGGCCACCTCCATGTACTTCACATAGTTGCCATGCCAGGCAACCTTCATGGAGTCCACGTCGTAGAATTCTACCCTGAATTCCACAGTCGTTTTCAGTTTCTTTTCGGCCATGGACGCCTCCATTAAACAGCGTAATGCTTTTCGCGAATCAGTTGGAGCGTCTTGCGAAGGTCGCCTTCGAGCTGACGGTCGCAAGCGAGAGGTGCAAAGTGTTCGAACACCTGGTCGTAAGTGGCACGGACACCGGCAAGGCGCACGTCAAAAATCTCACCGCGTTCGAGGCGAATGCGGAGAGCCTGGGACGCGGCGAGGAGTACCGCGGCAGCCACCTGTTCGGTAAGTTCAATCACACGGATACAGTCGCGAGCGGCAATGGTGCCCATGCTCACCTTGTCCTGGTTGTGGCATTCGGTGGAGCGGCTAAATACGCTCATCGGCATCGTGTTATGCAGAGCTTCTGCAGTCCAAGACGACACGCCAATCTGCACCGCCTTGAAACCGTGGTTGAGCGAGAATTCGCCCTGGCTTCCCGAAAGGTTAGGCGGCAAGTTGCGGTTGAACTTGATATCCACAATCGTTGCAAGCTGGCGGTCCAGAAGGTCCGCAAAGTTTGCGACAATGTTTTTCAGCGTATCCATCGCAAGGCAGATATGTCCGCCGTAGAAATGTCCACCGTGGAAAATATTCTCGGTTTCGGGGTCGATAATCGGATTATCGTTTGCGCTGTTCATTTCGATTTCAATCAGCTGGCGGAGCAGCGGTTCGGAATCGTAGTACACGCCCACCACATGCGGGGCGCAGCGCAGGGAATACGGATCCTGAATCTTTTCGGGAACTACGTTCTTCTCGACTTCCAGGTTCATGGCATCGCGCATTTTCTTTGCGGCGGTGATCAGGCCCGGATGCGGCTTCACTGCAAACAGACGTTCATAGAAGTGGTAAGCGTTCCCCTTCATGGCAATCGTGTTCATCGCCGTAATGCGGCAAGAGAGGTCGGCCAAATACTGTGCGCGGGAGAAAGCCATGCAAGCGACAGCGTTCATCACGGCAGTTCCGTTCATAATGGCAATCGCTTCTTTCGGGCGGAAACGGTGCGGCGTAATGCCGAGTTCAGCCATCACATCCTTCGACGGCCTACGTTCACCCTTGTAAAGCACATCGCGTTCACCGATCAGGGCACCCGCCAAGTAAGAAAGCGGAGTCAGGTCGCCGCTAGCACCCACAGAACCTTCCTGCGGAATAAGCGGCAAGATGTCGTTCTGCAGGAAATCCATGATAATCTTCAACAAGGCGTAGCTCACGCCGGAAAAACCGCGAGCCAAGGTGTTCAGGCGAACCACCATAATGGCACGAGTCGTTTCTTCGTCGAAATAGTTCCCCATTCCGCAGCCATGGAAACGGGTCAGGTTCACCGGAAGATCGTAGTAATGGTCGGGTGGCACCACCTGCGTACAGGAATCGCCGTAACCCGTCGTCACGCCGTAAATGCCACCATGCTTCGCGAGAGCTTCATCCAAAAAAGCCGCACCCGCATCGATTTTCTTCTGGAACTTGGACGACGAATCCAATTCCACGGGCACCTCGCGCTTTGCGACGGCCACCACCTGCTCGATAGTCAACTTTTCCGGTCCAATAACGACAGTCTTCATGATCTACGATCCTTTATTTTGAGTTTTCCAAAAGTTGTAAAAATTGTACCACTGGTAAGGATGCTTCAGGCACAATTTCTGTAAAAGTTCCGTGTATTCCTGCACAAGCATCCGAATCCGTTCCGGACGCTCCTTGCGGCTACAGTCAAAAGTCGTTTTCGCCTTCACCACGTGCATTTCGTAGGGCGAGCGAATATCAAAGTCGTGCTTTCGAATGGCGAACGTAAAATAAATGGGAGCGTGCAGGACACTCGCTAACGTAAAGGAACCTTCCGGGAAACTGGCCGTTTCGCCGAGGAATTCCATTTCGACGTTTCGGTCCGTGGAATTGGCAGAGGTTCTATCCCCCGCAATCACCACCAGGTTACCGCCTGCAATCTGCTCTTTCATCCACACGGCAGAATCCACGCCAATCTTGTTGGCGTCGAGCACCGAGTTCATCAGGTCCGGATTCAGCTCGAAAAGCAGCGCATTGAACTTGGAGGTTCCCGAAAAATCGACGACCGGAAAAACCTTGAATTGTCTGTGGGTGTGGATTTCACCGTGTCCCGTCAGGGAACGGAGCATTTCCATATTTCCAAGATGCGAACACAGCAAAAAGGCGCCTTCGCCACGGTCAAGCTGTTCGACCAGAAGATTCAGGTCGTCGCCCTGGGTTTCCACCTGATTGAGCTTGATGGCACCGCGCCATCCGAGCAGTTTTTCAATCATCGAAAGAGCAAACGAAAGCACGTGCTTGTACGTTCCAAGCACCGGCATGCGTTCCCCGCGCACCGCAAAGAGGCGCTTCAGGTAAGCGACCGAGCGTTCACGCACCGGGGTCGCCCCCATCCAAAAGAAAAAGCAGATAATCGCCGTACAGACTTCAACAATACGGAGCGGCAGGTGGCAGGTAATCCACAGCATAAAGCGGAAATGCCAAAGGCTTCCACCTACTTCCTTCACTTCGTACCACTGCGGCGATTCACTTTTCACGGAGTTCATTTTTTCTTCTTGAAAAGGCGACGGCCCAAAATCATCGGGGAACGAATCAGCATTCCAAGGCAGAGCTTGGTATGCGTCCAGGAAATTTCAACATTATCGCCGAAGGCTCGGAAATTAGAGACTCCATCTTCGGGGTACTTCACCTTGATCGGGTAGAAATACATCTTGAGGCCCGCCCAGGAAAGACGCACCAGGATTTCGATATCGAAACCCATGCGGTAGGTACGGATCTTTTTGGCGACCGGCCACACGAACTGGAGCGGATACACGCGGAAACCGCACATGGAATCGGGAATCGTCTTTGAAAGCGTTTCGACCGCGACCCAGAAATTCGTAATCTTTCTTCCCTGTTCACGCGCCTTGGGCACAGAGCCGTCATACTGGGGCATTGCGGCGACCAGATCGAACGGATGCTTTTTGGCGGCCTTCAGAAAGAACGGAATCGCATCCATATCATGCTGACCGTCGGCATCCACCTGAAGCGCGTGCGTAAAGCCCATTTCGTAAGCCTTCCCAAGACCGCTAATGACAGCGGCACCCTTGCCGCCGTTCTTTTCACGCGTCACAAGCGTCGTATTCGGGACATCCTTTGCAATCTGCTCCAGGATTTCGTGACCTTCGGGGGTGTTGCCGTCATCCACGAGAATCACGGCGAGATTTTGTGCGGCAAGCGTTTCGGCGACATTCCGCGAAGCTTTTTCGTGACGGTACACCGGCACAATGGCACAAAATTTCATATCCTCGGGTTTCATCTTAGGTTCACGCATCGGTGGCCTCCGTCATCACGAGCGTTCCGCCGGAAAGGGCGCGGCCCTCTTCGAGCGTATAGGAGAAAGCAAGCTTAGCCGTTTCGGCCTTGTAGGTCATTTCAAGAATCGCAGGGACCCCCGGCAGAATCGGATAGCTGAACTTGGTACGCTGGATGCGCTGCACCGTCTGCGACGTTCCGAGAAGCGCATGGCCGAGCATCACCGCCATGTCCACCTGCGCCACCGCAGGCAGCAACTTGAACGTCGGGAAATGCCCGCTGTAGAAATCGCTTGTTTCGGGGAAAACCAGTTTCAGCTTGACCGCGCCCGGTTCACGATGCATCTTCAGTATCTTGAAATTCGGGCTTTCGGGAATGCCGAACAGCGCCTGGATATCGCGCATCTTGATTTTTCCCTGCGTGTCCTGCGGGAGTTCTTCGAGGTAGCGCCACTTCTTGGGCGAAACCGTATTCTCGATAAACTGCATCAGGTGTTTCTTGAAGAAATTGTTGATTTCGAGCTTCGGCAGGCCCTTGAACTTTTCGCAGCCTTCGGCATTCAGCACGATCGCCGCAGCCAGGTACTGGCGACTACCCACCATCGGAACCACGCGCACATCCTGCACCAGTCCCGTCTGCTTCAGGCGGTTTTCCACTTCCGGAAGCGAAATACGCTTTTCCTCGATTTTCACGATAGAATCGGCGCGGCCCTTCAACAGGAAACGGCCATCCTCGTAAATTTCCACGAGGTCTCCCGTGGTAAAGCCCTCGGGTTCCAGAATATAGCTCGACTTCACGTTCAGGCAATCGTTTTCACCGATGCTCATCTTGCAGACTTCGAACGGTTTCCAGATGGGGCCGTTCTTGGACTGTCTGTAGGCAATGCCACCGGTTTCGGTACTGCCGTAAATTTCAGTGGTCCAGTAACCCGTGATGCCCTCGCACTTGCGGGCAACCTCTTCCGGGAGCGGGCCACCCGACGAATAGATAATCGGAGTACACTTGAAATCGATCGGCTTGTCAGTATCGGCGGCAAGGCGCTTCAAGTAGGCCGGGCTCGATGCAATGACCGCCTTTTCTGCGGCAAGACTTGTAAGTTCGCTCGGATAGTCGATACGGTGCCTGCGGAACGGAAGCCCCGTCGCAGTCGGCAGAAGCACCGTAAACAGGAGACCGTAAATGTGGTGGTGGTTCACCGTGCTATAGACCTTACGGCCCACCCAGTCATCACCAAAGACCTTCACCAGTTCAAACAGTTCATTTTCAAATTGTGAAAAACGCTTGGGCACGGACTTGGGTTCACCCGTCGTACCCGAGGTAAACATCACCATCTGGGCTTCATTTTTATCAAAGGAATTCCACAAAGTCTCGACAGCGGGGCCATTCAAAATATCCTGGATCTGCACCGCACCGGCAGACGCATCACCAAACGGGGTATCGGTAATAAAGCCGTATTCGGGTTTCTTAATTTCCCTGATAAAGGCTTCCTGACGGTTCGCAGTCACCATCGCCTTGCGGCCACTCTGCAACATCGAAAGGAGAGCCACGATAAAGAAGTAGGAATCTTCGCAATGAAGAATCCACGGGCGAATTTCACTCGATTCCAGGAAGCGGCGCACCTTGGACACGTCACCGACAAATTCAGCCCACGTCCTTACATTTTCTCCGTCAAAGCAGACAACGGAACCTTCGGGGCGGCTGTCCCGCTGCAAATCGCAGACGGGTATATAGGAGTGCATCTTTTTTTGCATCATTTTACGGACCATAAATTCTACGGCAAACAAAATGCCGATTAAAATATAGGAGATTAAACCGTTGTACAGGGACCAGATTCGGTCGCTACCCACCAATGCAGTGGCAAAAGCGATAGAGGCGTTCAGAATAAAGAATATACACCATACCAAAGTCACCCGGTCACAGTAACGCTCCACGAAAAAGCGCTCCGGAGATGTCCTTAGCGTCTTGTCCCCAAGATTTGCCAAACGGAAAACAAAACTGGGCTTTTTCCAAAGGGAAAAGGCAAAGAAAGAAAGAAGGCTCAAGCTCACCATTACAGGATAGAACTTGAGGAACATTATGTTATCTGCAAAAAAGGCGAGTCCCCCGCACAAAAGCATCAATGCGACAAGGGCAAGCCCCTTAACGACATTCGTCCTGTCGAAATTTCCACCTTTCCTCTCCCCGGAACGCCCCCGCGTCACATTAAAGAAATGTACAAAAGCAAGACCGATGAGCAGCAAGCTCAATCGGCGAGGAGAAAGCCCCCAGAATTCAAGCCCGCAAAAAACGAGCGCCGGATAGAGAACAGAAAAGGTGGCAAAGACTACCTTCCCCGCCACCGTTTTCATTACTTGTTTTCCGCGTTCTGGATCAGATTGTAGATAGCGTCAACGACGTCCTGCACGGTACGTACAGTCTTGAACACTTCAGGGTCAATATTGGTCGGCAAGAGAGACTTGAGCTTCACGATCAGGTCAACGGCATCGATGCTGTCCAGTTCAAGATCTTCATAAAGGCGAGCTTCAGGAGTCACCTTGGCTTCGTCCATTTCGAAATCTTCGATAAGGGCGGCCTTCAATTTGTCAAAAATAGCTTGTTTTTCCACGTTCAACTCCCTTATTTAGGCATATTTGCCGAAATGTATGCCGCCAAGGTATCCACAGAATAAAAATGCTTCTTGGTTTCTTCGTTCACCACAGAGAAAGATACTCCGAAGTTTTCCTTGACCGCAATCCCCAATTCGAGGGCGTCGATAGAATCAAGCCCCAGGCCCTTTTCGCTTTCGCCAAAAAGAGGAGCGTCATCTACGATATCTGCAGCCGTAACGTCTTCGAGTTCCAGAGCAGACACAATCATTTCTTTTATACGAGATTTTAATTCGTTCATAATTCACCCTTAATTTGAGCGCAAAAATAACTTAAAAAAAAAGAACCGTCAAGTACAGGCATCGGCGATTATTGCTAAATTTGTGGACAAAATCAATAAAGCTAAACAAAAGAGTTCTATGTTCGACTATTACTATAATGACAAGATTTCGGCTACCGACGCAAAGTTCGAAGCCCAGAAAATCGCATTTGCCCCCCTCAGCTTCCACGCCGCAAAAGCGCTCCGCGACATGGGGATTCTGGACGCCATCTGCAGCGCCCGCAAGAAAGGGATTACCGTTTCGGAACTTTCGCAAAAGCTTGGCATTTCGCTCTACGGCATTGGCGTTCTGATCGAAATGGGACTTGGCATGGGGGCCATCAAGCTTCATAAGGATTCCAAGGAGGACGACCTCAAGCTTACGCTCGGCAAAATCGGATTTTTCCTGATGAGCGACGAAATGACGAAAGTCAACATGGACTTTTCCGAAGACATCTGCTATCTGGGGGCCGAGGACATGCAGGAAGCTATCCGCGACGGCAAGCCCGCGGGTCTCAAGCACCTCGGCAACTGGAAGACCGTGTACCAGGGTCTCTCTCAGCTGACCGACCAGCAGAAGAAGAGCTGGTTCGGCTTTGACCATTTCTATTCCGACCTGGCCTTCCCCGAAGCGCTCCCCATCGTCTTTTCCAACCCCTGCGCACGCCTCTTTGATATCGGCGGCAACACCGCCAAGTGGGCCATCGCCTGCTGCAAGTTCAACCCGGACGTGAAGGTTTCCATCATCGACCTCCCGGGCCAGACCGCCGTCGCCGAAAAGAACGCAAAGGCAGCCGGTTTCGAGAACCGCATCGACACCATTCCCTGCAACGTGCTCGACGAGACCACCGAATTCCCGAAGGGCGCAAACGCCGTCTGGATGAGCCAATTCCTTGACTGCTTCTCGCTCGAAGAAATCACGAAGATTCTCACGAAAATCCATTCCGCCGCAGCCCCCGACACCGACATCTACGTGCTCGAACCGCTGTGGGACAAGCAGCGCTTTGAAGCCGCCGCCTACTCGCTCCAGGCCACGTCGCTCTACTTCACCTGCATCGCAAACGGCAACTCCAAGATGTACCGCTTCGAAGAACTGAAGCACGCCATCGAAATCGCCGGCTTCGAACTGAAGGAAGCGCACCATACCGTTGGCCCGAACAGCTACTCGCTGCTCCGTTTCAGGATCAAGTAGTCGTAAGGTGGGAATGGGAACAATGATCTACATTGAACGTGCCGAGTACTTTATCCCGAGCGAAGAACAACCGCTCCCCGACGTGAAGTTCGTGCCGATGCTTACGCGCAGACGCCTGAGCCAGCTGTCGAAGATGGTTGTCTACGTGAATGCCGCCATCAGCAAGGACCAATCCCCTTGCAAGGTGACCTTCGCCTCGCAGTACGGTGAAATTTCGCAGCAGCTTAAAATTTCTCAAGCACTGCTCGATACCGGGAACGTCTCGCCTGCGCACTTCAGCCTCTCCGTCTTCAACGCGTCGATCGCGAACGCAACGATTCTCGAAAAGAATACCGCCGGTTATTCGGCCGTATTCTCCGGGAAGGCCGCTTTCCGCGAAGGACTCAAGGACTGCGTCGCCGCCCTTAAGGCGGGTTCCGAAACGGAACGCGTCTTTATATTCGCCGACGAAAAGATTCCCGAGACCTACGCTCCCGTGGCGGGAACACCGTACCCGAACGCCGTATGCGCCCTGGCACTCCGCCTGACTACCGACGCAAGTAAGGGTGGCCGCGAACTTGACGAGACTCCACTCGAAGGTAATTTCGAGACAGCTGCCGAAGAAGCCATCGCCTTCATTAAGCAGAGGTTAGGCTAATGCTTCGCCGCATCAAGTACATCCGACGGCTGCTTTCGAAGCTATCCTCGTTTGCGGTCTTCGGAATCAGCAGCCTTATCCTCGGGACATCGCTATTTCCCCTGTTCCACGTGCTCGCGGGTTTTTCGGAAAAACGCTTCAACATGATTTCGCGCCGATTCGTAAACCTGTTCTTCAGGTTTTTCGTCAAGTATATCGAAGTCACCGGGGCCATGCGCCTCAGCGTCGAGAACCGCGAACTGCTGAAAGGAATCAAGGGAAAGGTCGTCATCGCGAACCACCCCTCGCTCCTGGACGTGGTAATCCTCTTCTCGCTCATCCCGAACTCGAACTGCATCGTCAAGGGGGCCCTTGTCCAGAATGCTTGCATTTCGGCTATCATCCGTAACCTCTACATTCCGAACAGCATCCCCTTCGAAGAACAGCTGGAACGCGCCAAGAAGTCGATGATCGAAGACGGCAACAACCTCATCATCTTCCCCGAAGGCACTCGCTCCAAGCCGGGCGAACCCTGGCAATTCAAGAAAGGGGCCGCACGATTTGCCCTTTTTGCCGAAGCGGACGTCGTACCGATTTACTTTGGCGGTAACGAAAAAATCGGGCTCCGCAAGCACGACAAGATGCTGCAGTTCCACCCGACCGAACGCTACATGTACAATCTCAAGGTCTTGCCGAGCATTCCGGTTTCCCCCTACAAGGATATGCCGATGTCAAAGAGCGCCATCCTGCTCACCGACAAGATGAAAGAAGTTTTAGAGAAAGAACATCAAAACGAAAAGGTAACACAATGAAAAAAATTTCCCTGATTCTCGCCCTGGGCAGCATCGCCGCCGTTCTCACCGCTTGCGGTGGCAACTACAGCCGCGCTCAAACATTGGAACAGCAGAACTCGCCGTTCAACTGCGTTGGCCTGCATGTCAAGAATGCTCAGTGGCATTTTGTCGACGACTTCGGCCAGCGCGTCGACGTCATGGGTTCCTGCCATGCCGGCATGAAGCACGGAACCTTTGATTTCGTCGTCAACGGCCAGCTTGTCGCCAAGACCAAGTTCATCAAGGACAGCGAACGCAAGACCACTTGCCTTGTTATGGGCAAGACAAGAACGAACCTGATCAACTGTATGCAGCTGAACGCCGCTCAGGCCCAGAACAATCCGCAGATGCAACAAGCCCCCATGCAACAGGCTCCTGTGCAGCAGGCTCCCATGATTCAGGACAACCAGAACTTCTAGGTCGTCATTCCCTAAAATCTAACGAGGCAAAACATGGCAAAGACTAGCGCAAAGAAATCGGAAAATTCAGCCAAGAAGGGCACCCAGACCAACATGTGGACCGGCCGTTTTGCTAGCGGCATGGCACAGAGCATGGTGGACCTGAGCTTCAGCCTGCAATTCGACGCCGAACTCATCGAAGAAGACATCGAAGGCAGCATCGGCCACGGCAAGGGCCTGGTGGAATCCGGTGTGTTAAGCAAGGCCGACTACAAGAAGATTTGCGATGGTCTCGCCAGCATCCTCAAGGATTACAAGGCAGGCAAGAACCTGTGGAAGGAATCCGACGAGGACATCCACATGGCCGTGGAACGCGTTCTCACCGAACGCATCGGCGCCCTCGGCAAGAAGATTCACACGGGCCGCAGCCGTAACGACCAGGTCTGCACGGACTTCAAGCTCTACATGCGTCACCGCGCCGCCGAAATCCGCGCCCTCGAAATTTCTCTCATGGAAACGGTGCTCGACCTCGCGAAGAAGTACTTCGGCAAGATGATGCCGGGCTACACGCACCTGCAGCAGGCACAGCCGATTTACTTCAGCCATTACCTGATGAGCATGTTCTTTGCCGTGAGCCGCGACGTGAAGCGCCTCGACAACTTCCTGGAACTCCACAGCGAACTTCCGCTCGGTAGCGGTGCCATGGCCGGTTCTGCCTTCCCGTACCACCGCGCCCTCGTTGCAAGGGAACTCGGTTTTAACGGCGTTAGCCCGAACAGCATCGACGCCGTGAGCCACCGCGACATGATGCTCGAATTCGAAGCCGACCTCGCGATTATCGCAAACACGATGAGCCGCTATGCAGAAGACTTTGTGAACTGGAGCACCAGCGAATTCGGCTACCTCACCCTGCACGACGCCTTCTCCAGCGGTTCCTCCATGATGCCGCAGAAGAAGAACCCCGACTCCATGGAACTCATCCGCGGAAAGTCCGGCCGCATGCTCGGTAACTTCAGCGCCCTCTACACTCTGGTGAAGGGTGCTCCGCTCAGCTACAGCCGCGACCTGCAAGAAGACAAGGAACCGGTTTTCGACTCCGTCCATAACGTGAAGGTGATTCTCCGCGTGATGAAGGAAGCCCTGGAAAGCGCACGTTTCAATTTCGACAAGATGCATGCGAAGATGCTGCCGGCGCTGCTGGCTACCGACCTCGCCGATCTTCTCGTCGAATCTGGCGTGCCGTTCCGCGATGCCCACCACGTGGTCGGTAGCCTGGTCGGCGAAGCCGCCCGCCAAGGCCTCGAATTCACTGACCTCAGCGACGAGGCCTGGGCAAGCGCCGGCGTCCCGAACGTGAAGCAGATGAAGAAGACGCTCACGTTCGAATACAGCGTGTCCCGCCGCAACATCGAAGGCGGCACGGGTCCCAAGTCCGTGAAGCAGCAGTTCAGCAAGGCTGACGCAATACTGAAGAAGTTCAAAAAGTAACGAACGGATCAAGAACCAAGATAGCGCATCTTGAACATATTTCAAGAAAAAGTCCCGTTTTGCAACGGGGCTTTTTCAGTTAAATCGTTTATCTAAAAACTAGAGTTCGATATTGTCGATCAGGCGAGTCTTTCCGAAGAACGCGGCGACAAGGATTGTCACCGGGATATCGTCCGGGAGAAGCCCGTTGCAGCGCTGGAGCGTCCTGCGGTCGACAATTTCCACGTACTGCACGATGCCGCGATTGCCGAGAATCGATTTCAACACAAGGTCACGGAGCTTAGCAACGCCGCGTTCACCCGAACTGTAGGCAATCTTTGCCTTCTTGAGCCCTTCGTGGATGCCGAGCGCCTTGTATTTCTCGTCCGAAGAGAGGTATTCGTTGCGGCTAGAAAGGGCAAGGCCCGATTCCTCGCGCACAATGGGAACGCGCACAATCTTGATGTCGAAATTCAGGTCGCGCACCATCTTTTCGATCATGAAAACCTGCTGGTAATCCTTCTCACCAAAGTAGGCGACATCCGCGCCCGAAATATTGAACAACTTGGAAACCACGGTAAGCACGCCACGGAAATGGCCGGGGCGGTAGGCACCACAGTACATTTCCTCGAGTTTTTCGTCGCGGACGGTCGTCATCGGCGAACCATCGGGATACATTTCGGCAACAGACGGAGCGAACACGAAATTGGCACCCATGGACTCAGCAAGCTTCACGTCGGCTTCGAGGCGCACGGGATATTTTCCGAGGTCCTCGTTCTTGCCAAACTGGATCGGGTTCAAGAAAACACTCACCACGGTCACGTCGCATTCCGCGGCAGACGCCTTGATGAGCGCACCATGCCCGTTGTGGAGCGCACCCATCGTGGGCACGAGCCCGATCTTTTTTCCTTGTCTAGCGAGAGGTTTCAACTGTTCGCGAAGTTCGTCAATCGTCTTGACTAAAAGCATTATAGACTTCCTTGTGGTACAAAATATGTCGTTTGGGTCGGGCACGCACTGATTGCGTCAAGGATCAAATTCAAATGGTTCTCGTTGTGGACGAAATCAATGTTGTCCGTGTTGATGATTAAGACTGGTGCACTGGTGTAGTGCCAAAAATGGTGGTCGTAGCGTTCCTGCAAGTCCTTGAGGTAATTTCCCTCGATGGCCTTTTCCATCGCACGACCGCGGCTGCGGATGCGTTCCAGCAAAACAGGCACGCTCGCCTGCAGGTAGACCACGAGGTCCGGCTTGGGGATGTCCTTGTCCAAGGAGCGCGCGATAGTTTCGTACATGGCGTACTCGCTGTCGGACAGGGTCTGCGAGGCAAAGATCTGGTCCTTGTCGTAGGTGTAGTCGCTGACCAGCAAATCGTGGAACAGGTCGCTCTGCAAGCCGCAGTTCTGCAGCTGCTTGTGACGGTCCAACAAAAAGAACAACTGCGTCTGGAAGGCATACGCCTCGGGATTCTCGTAGAACTTTTCGAGGAAGGGATTCTTGTCGTAGTTCTCCTCGATGCTCATGGCGTTCCAGCGCTGGGCGATAATCTGGGCTAGAGTCGTCTTCCCCACCCCGATGACGCCCTCGATGGCGATAAAATGGATTCCGCTGTCTCTTAGCATATTAGGGTTCCACCTCTGTTATCGTGCGGAACGGGATTTTCTCTTCCCGTGCCAGGAGAGACTGCAGCATGGCGCTCACGGTTGCTCCGCTGAACGAATCCACCCAGTCCGGGGCGATGTCGTTCAGAGGCACGAGCACAAACTGCCTCCTTTCAATTTCCGGATGCGGGATGCAGGGGCGACCCGCCTGGACAATCTTTCCGTAGTACAGCAAGTCCAGGTCGATTTCACGCGAGTTCCAATGTCCGCGATCCTTGCGTCCAAGAAGAATCTCCGCGCCCTTCAAGTAATTGAGCAGACGCTTGGGCGTCCCGGAATACATGAAGCTCACGACCTGGTTGAAATATGGACCCTGACCCGCCGGACCCACCGGCGGAGTCTCGTACACGGGACTTTCCATCCAGCCGCCCGAAGAGATGCGACGGAGCATGTCCCTGCCGGAAAAAAGGTTCACCCATCGGGGAGGCACATTGCTGCCCAGGGCGATAAAAACTCTTTCTAATGAATCCACGGCACTAATATAACTATTCCAAAAGTGCGGGAAATGCCCAAAAATGGGAAATACTTCGTATTTATTCGTCAAAAAAAAATTTTTTTCTTTTTTTTGAGTTTTTCTATGACAAAGCCGATAATTTTATGTATCTTATGGCAGTTCTCGAGTAGAACGTTTTATTTATTCCAATCAAATTTTCGGAAAATACAGACTTGCAAGCCAAGCTGTTCTCCAAATCTTCAATTCACAAAAAAGTTTTTTTAATTCAATCTACAGAAGGACGCTACAGTGCCTAGAACAAAGAAAATTCAAGATCAAGATAATGCATTGGAACTAGAAACTGCACCTAAGCCCGAAGGCGAAGAAGCGCAGCAGCCCAAGCGTCGCGGACGCAAGCCCAAAGCTGCAGCAGAAGCAGATAAAAAAGCCGCCGAACCCGAAGCACCGGCACCAGCACAAGAGACCCGCGCCCCTCGCCCGAAGGCAGAACGTGCGATAGAGCCCGCCTTCGAACCCGCTTTTGAATCCCCGCGCCCGGAAGCCCCGCGCAACGAGCCCGTCGACGGCATCGAGGCTGCAGAACGCCGCCAGGCCCGCGAACTCGGAATAGAGACAAACGAACAAAAGGCCCCCGGCCAGGAAGGTGCTGCCCCGGCATCCGAAGGTGCTCAGGCACAGGCCGGCGAGAACAGCCAGCAGAACGCCAACCCGCAGAACCAGGACGGCAACCAGCAACGCCAGCAGTTCAACAACGGCAACAATGGCAATAACGGGAACAACGGCAACAACAAGTTCAACAAATTCAACAAGTTCAACAAGTTCAAGAACCGCCGCAACCGCTTCTTGCCGCAAGACGATATCCTCGACGATTCCGTACAGCTGCCGCCCCCCGACCCCGAGAAGGTGGCCGCCTCCCGCGCCAAGTGGAAGGAACTGCGCGGTCTCCCGATGTTCGAACTCCAGCGCCAGGCGATGGAACTGAACATTCCCGACTTCAAGAAGATGCGCAAGCAGGCGCTGATCTACCGCATCCTCAGCGCGACAAACGGCGAAGACACCCCAATCTACGCCGAAGGCGTCCTCGAAATCATGCCCGAAGGCTACGGATTCCTCCGCAATCCCGACCACAACTACCAGGCCGGTCCGGACGACATCTATATAAGCCAGAACTGGATCCGCCGCTTCGACCTGAAGATGGGCGACACCATCACTGGACAGGTCCGCCAGCCGAGAGAACAGGAAAAGTATTTCGCGCTGATGCGCATCGACACCGTGAACTTCGACGCCCCCGAAAGGACGAAGCGCCGCGTCGCGTTCGAATACCTCACCCCGATCCACCCGAACCAGAAGCTCAATCTGGAATGGAAAAAGGACGAGTTCAGCACGCGCGTCATGAATTTGTTCACGCCCATTGGCAAGGGCCAGCGCGGCATCATCCTCGCTCCCCCGCGTACGGGTAAGACGGTGCTCCTGCAGAACATCGCAAACGCCATCACGCAGAACCATCCCGAAGTCAAGCTCATCGTGCTCCTCATCGACGAACGTCCCGAAGAAGTGACGGACATGCGCCGCCACGTGAAGGGCGAAGTCATCGCCTCCACGTTCGACGAACCGCCCGAGCACCACACCCGCGTTGCCGACATCGTCATCGAAAAGGCGAAGCGTCTCGTGGAAAACGGCAACGACGTGGTCATCCTCCTCGACTCCATCACGCGTTTCGCCCGTGCGAACAACGTTGTCATCCCCCACTCCGGCAAGATTCTTTCCGGCGGTGTGGACGCGAACGCCATGCAGCGCCCCAAGCGCTTCTTCGGTGCGGCACGTAAAATCGAGAACGGCGGTTCGCTCACCATCATGGGCACGGCGCTTATCGAGACCGGTAGCCGCATGGACGAAGTGATTTTCGAAGAATTCAAGGGTACCGGCAACATGGAACTCGTGCTGGACCGCCGCCTTTCCGAAAAGCGCATCTGGCCCGCCATCGACATTTTCAAGTCGGGTACGCGTAAAGAAGAGCTCCTGCTCACCGAAGACGAGCTTCAGCGCGTCTGGATTCTCCGCCGCTACCTGCAGGACATGACCTCCACCGAAATCATGGACTTCATGATCAGCAAGATGAAACTCTACGAGGACAACGAAACGTTCCTCAACTCTATGAACAAGTAAGGTAAAGCCATGAGTGAAAAATTTTTCTTTGCAGGCACCGGCAACATGGGAGGAGCGATCCTCCGCGGCCTCCTGAACGCCGGCTCCAATCCCAAGGACATCCTCTTCTTCGACCCTAGCGACAAGGCCGCCGAAGCCGTCACGGCTCTCGGATGCGTGCGCGTGAAGGATTTCGCCGAAGGCGTCAAGAAGGCCGATGTGACATTCCTCTGCGTGAAGCCGCAGATTTTCAAGAGCGTCGCTCCCGAATGGAAGAACGCCGTCAAGACCCTCAAGGGGACAAAGACCTTCGTGAGCATCATGGCGGGTGTCGCCCGCAAGAGCCTCACCGAGGTTTTAGGCGCCAAGAACCAGGTGCTGCGCGTCATGCCCAACCTCCCGCTCACCGTGGGCAAGGGCACAGTGGCTCTCGCCACTGACGGCGTCAACGAAAAGACGCTTTCCACCGCCGAGAAGATTTTCGGCACCATCGGAGTCACCTGCCGCGTCACCGAATCCCTCATGGACGCCGTCACCGGACTTTCCGGTAGTGCCCCCGCGTACGTTTTCGAGTTCATCGAAGGTCTCACCCGCGGCGGTGTCAAGGCCGGCCTCACCCGCGATGTTGCGCTCAAGCTCGCCCTCGGCACAATCGAAGGCAGCGTCGAGCTCGTCAAGCAATCCGGCAAGAGCCCGAGCGACTTGTGCGCCATGGTCTGCTCCCCCGCCGGAACGACCATCGCCGGCGTGAACGCCCTCGAAGAAGGAGCTTTCCGCAGCTCCCTCATCAAGGCTGTTGTCGCCGGGACGGAACGCTCCAAGGAACTGGGCAAGTAAAGCCCGCCCCGTTAAACGAGAAAGATGTTACCCATCGACTTTTTCACGAAAGAAAATGCGACGTCCTCGTTCATCCAGGACGTCCTTTCTTCCGTGGATTATCCGGTGAACATCTTCCCCATAGTGCAGGCCGCCAATACCGACAACCGCGCCTCGCTCGTCATCTGGGACCTGGACGCCTTCGCAAGCGAAAGCGCGGACGCGCTCTCCAAGCTGCGGCGCCGTAACCCGGACACGATGATTCTCGCCTACGCCGAGAACCCGGACAAGTTCAGGGAAATCCCGAACAACCTCTACGACATTCTCCTTTCCGTCGAGGCGTTGCGGCTCCACCTGATGAGCAAGATTGCGCGCCTCAAGGAAATCTACACCGCGAAGCGTACCTTCCGTGAGAGAATGTCGCACCTCGTCGGTAAAAGCGAGGCCATGCAGGACCTCCGCAAGACCGTGGAAAAGGCAATTTTGCACACGGGTTCCGTCCTCATCCAGGGCGAATCGGGCGTCGGCAAGGACCTCATTGCGCGCGCCATCGCCTGCGTGTACGACAAGTTCGTCACGGTGAACTGCAGCGCCATCCCCGAAGCCCTTTTCGAAAGCGAACTGTTCGGGCACACCCGCGGGGCCTTCACCGGAGCGCAAAACGAACGCATCGGTCTTTTCGAAGAAGCGAACGGCGGCGCCATATTCCTCGACGAAATCGGCGACATGCCGCTCCACGCCCAGGTCAAGCTGCTGCGAGTCATCCAGAACCACGAAATACGCCCCATCGGCGCGAACAAGACGCGGCATATCGACGTCCGCATCATCGCGGCCACCAACCGCGACCTCCGCGAGGAAATCCGCGAAAAGCGCTTCCGCGAGGACCTCTTCTACCGCCTGAACGTCATCCCGATGCAACTTTCGCCCCTCCGCGAGCGCAAGGAAGACATCGAGGATCTCGCCAACTACTTTATCCGCCAATATGCACCGGAAGGCGAGCCCTACACTCTCTCGCCCGAAGCCCTGCAAAAGCTGCAGGCACACGACTGGCCCGGCAACATCCGTGAACTGGAAAACGTCATTCAGCGCACCCTGTGCTTCACCGCCCCCGGCATATTGAACGCCGAAGATTTGCAGATCGATACGGGCATGGGGCCAGCGGCAAATATGTCCGGAAAATCCAATGGTGGAAACACCATTTCTGCAGACACGTACAACGAATTTCGCGAAAAGCAGATGGACGAGGAAAAGGAATTTCTCAAGGCAAAAATTCTTGAATGTAACGGATCCATCAGCCTCGCCGCCGACAAGCTCGGCATGGTCCGCACGGCACTGTACAACAGGCTGGCCCGTCTCGGCCTGAATGTCAAGGATATCCGTTAATCAGAAGCGCTGCACCGTGAGTCCGCGGCGACGCAGCAAGTCCACCACGTTGTCCTCGTCAAGTACCAAGTGTGCAGCCCCCACCACAACAAACACGTTCCTGTCTTCCGAAAGGAATTCAGCAATACGCTCCGCCATCTTCACGTTGCGGGACTTGTAGACCTTTTCGTCCAGTTTGTCGCTGAGTTCCTTTTCCGCAGTTCCCTCGGCATAATCTTTTTCGTCCGCCATCGTCTCGCGCAACAATGCATCGTCACCCGTTTTCCAGGCACGCACGATCCGTGCCACCATGGAATCCAGCTCCGACACCTCACGCAACGTGGACTTGAGATAGAAAATACCCGCCGAATCGGATTCCGTCGTGTCGGCCAGGGCGCCAATCTGCTCGCTCGCCGTCTCGAGCCCCACGATAGCCTTGCCGTCATGCGCCGCACGGTCCAGCAGCACAGCATCTACACCGAGCGTCGGGTCGATACCCGCACGCTGGATGGCAAAGGCACTCAGCGTCATCGCAGCAAGCCACGGGCGCATCACCTGCAATGTTATGGAAGGGATTCCCCAGGCGTTACAGATGCTATCAACGGAATTCCACATTTCCGTGGGCAACAAGTCCTGCAAGCGCTTTCCCGCAGGCATCATCCCGTGCTGCATGCTCTCCGAGGCAATCTCGGTATTCACGGAATCATCGGTCACGTCAATTTCGACAGCCAGCTCCTCGGCATTCACAAAGGCCGTTTCAATAACGGAATCGAGCGGATAGAACGAAGAATCGGCAAAGTGGATACTCCCCAGGAGCCACACGGAAGAATTTGAATCCGACACCTTCCAGAAAAAATGCTGGGGCGCAGAAGCACTTTGGGGCGCCGGCGCTGCCGATTCTGCCGTTTCGCGCGGGGCGTTTCCGGCGCAAGACTGCAGCAGCCATCCCGACAACAGCACGCACAGCACCTGCAAAACCAAGCGAATCATCACAAAACCGACCTTCATTCCGCCCTCGCCCAGTCCAAAAGTCCAAGCGACCGTGCTTCAGAAGCGCTCGCCACACGGAAGTTTCCACCATCAATGACGGCGATGCGGTCGCAATACTTTTCGGCATACTCGATGGAATGGGTCGAAACAATGATTCCCATTTTGCGCATCCCGACAAATTTTTTCAGCAGACGGAACAGCGCATGACTCCTCGGAATATCGAGGAACGCGTTCGGCTCGTCGAGCAGGAGTACGTTCACCTGTTGGGCAACCGCCTCGGCCAAGAACACACGGCTCCGCTCGCCATCGCTCAGCTCCGTAAAAGGGCGCTCCGCAAAGCAGGATACATCCGTAACCTGCATCGCGTCGTCCACGATCTTTTCATCTTCTGCCGTCCGACCATCCAGAAAACCGGAATACGGCGACCGGCCAAGCCCAACAAATTCCCGAACCGTCATGCGGTCCGGAGCCGAGCCCGACATGCGGACAAGCCCGACACGACGGGCCCGCTCGCGGGCGTTCCAGGCTTGCAAAGGCGTCCCATCCAAGAACACGTCCCCCGAAACCTGGGGAACAAGGCCGGCAAACGTCTTGAGGAGCGTACTTTTCCCGCAGCCGTTCACGCCCATCAGGGCGACGACTTCGCCGGCATGCAGATCAAACGAGAACGGTTCGAAAAGGGACTGCGGACGATCGGCGCCCCGTTTAGAGCGGACGGCACCATAACCTACACAAAGATCCACGCACTGGAGCAAAGAATCGGAAGCCATCACCACCACCCCGTCCTAGAGCCGCGGACAAGCACATAAAACACGACCGGCACGCCGACAATGCTGAGTACCGCATTCAGAGGGATACTCACCGGGAACAGCCCCGCCAAGAGGCAAAGCACCGTGCCACACAACGCGGCCCCCGGCACAAGGACGCGGTGGTCGGTTGTTTTGAACAACATAAAAGCCAAGTGAGGAACGGCGATTCCCACAAACGCCACCGGGCCACAGAACGCCGTACTCGCCGCCGCAAGGATACTCGCACCGAGCAGCACACACTTCTTGGAAACTTCCACGCGCACACCGAGACCGCGGGCAAAATCATCGCCCAGCCTCGCTGCATTCAAGTAACGCATGCTCACCACCACGAGCACAAGCCCCGCGGCCACGGCGAGCGCAAAGACCCACACCCCGTCCAAAAGCACTCGACCAAAACTGCCCATGCTCCAGGTCACGTACACGCGAAGCGCTTCGGCCTCGCTCCCCGCAATCAGCACGCTCACGATAGCATCGATCAAGTAGCCAAGCAGAAGACCCACAATCAGGAGCACGCCCACATTGCGGAATCGCCCGGAAACCCACATGACAATAATCGTCACAACGGATGCACCCAGCGCAGCCGCGCCGAGCACGCCAAAATTGCCAAAACTGAATCCGGCCAGCAACGAGAGCGCCACCCCCAGGCTCGCGCCGCTGCTGATACCCAGCACGAACGGCCCGGCAAGCGGGTTGCAAAAGACGGTCTGCAGGGCGAGGCCCGACACGGAAAGCGCAGAACCCGCCAACACCGCCGCACACATCCTGGGCACGCGGAGCCGCCAAACAATTTGCGATGCTATGGAATCAGCCCCGACCTCAGCCGATGGTCCGGCGAAAAGGGCCGAAAAAAAATCAGGCCACGAAACCCATACAGGTCCCGTAGCCAATGTGCAAAAGCTCAGAGAGACGGCGACTAGAAAAAGGAAACCAAAGCAAAACCAAATGCGGTTTTTCATCGGCCCTTATTTTTTTCTCTTCGCCCAGAGTTCCGCAGTCTTCTTCATCTCGGCGGTGAGTTTCTCGTCCTTGATGTAGACTTCCGGCGGAACATTGTCGAAGCCCTGCAGGGCATTCAACCAGTTGTCGTTCATGTCGCGGAACTCGAGTTTCTTGAGGTTGTAGGTCAAGGTGTCCTCGAGTTTGCGGAACGCGATGTAGTCCCAACGAACCACCTGGCGGTCAGCAAAGACCTCGCGGGTGACCATGGACGTGTCGTTATCAAAACGGTAGCGGGCCTTGAAAGTGTATTCGCCCGTCATCTGGTAGCGGCCCGAATCAGAGTAGGTGCGGGTCGTTCCGTAAACAGTATCGTTCATGTCGAAGCGCAACTCGGCATCACGGAAAGCGTGGCCGTGAGCAACGATCGGGGTGCGCCAGATACCATAAATGGATTCCTTCATGCTCTTCTGGAAAACAGTGTCAATCTTCCAGGAATCAAAGTTCGACTTGTCGTACTTGGCCCTCTGGACGTACTTGCCTTCCTGGATCATCTTGCGGACGCTGTCCGCCTTGACCTTGGCAAGACTGTCGGAACTTGCAGAAACCGGAGTGCTCACCTTGACCTTGCTGAGGGAGTCGAGCTTCTTCTGGATCATCTCGTCAAGGGAAGAAGCGCCTCTCGGAGCGACGTTGACCGGCACGCTAGGTACGACCTTCTGTTCAGCCTTCTTGGCCGGAGCAGCCTTCGGGGCTTCCTTGGCAGGAGCAGCCTTTACGGGAGCAGGGGCCGGAGCAGCCTTTGCGGGAGCCGGGGCCGGAGCAGCCTTTGCGGGAGCCGGAGCAGGAGCAGCCTTCGGGGCCTCCTTGGCAGGAGCCGGAGCGGGAGCAGCCTTCGGAGCTTCCTTGGCAGGAGCCGGAGCGGGAGCAGCCTTCGGAGCTTCCTTGGCAGGAGCAGGTGCGGGAGCAGGAGCAGCGGCAGGAGCCGGAGCAGGTGCAGAAGCGGGAGCGGGGGTAGCCGCGGCAGGAGCTGCCTTAGCAGGAGCAGGTGCCGGAGCGGGATCCGCAGCGAATGCGAACCCAGCTAAAGCTATCGTACAAATAGATGCGATAATACGTGTATAAGAAGACCAAATCATTGCTTTAAATTTAGTTAAAGGATTTTTTAAAAGACAAGAAGATATCATAAAAAAACACTTTTTTTCATGCAAAACAACCCCAAAAAAGGGCAAAAAAAGCACCCTTGGCTTCTTTTCCTATATTTGGCACATGCCCGATTACACACAAGCCACCAGTCCCTGTTTCGTTCTGGACGAAAAGCGCCTTCGCCGGAACATGGAGATATTGAATAACATTCAAGAAAGAACCGGCGTCAAGATTATCTGCGCCCTCAAAGGCTACAGTTTCTGGAGATCCTTCCCCATCATTGCGGAATACCTCCCCGGAGCAACGGCTAGCAGCCTTAACGAAGCGAGGCTCGCCAAAGAAGAGATGGGCAAGGAAGTCCACGTATTCGCGCCGGCATACGAAGACAGCGAAATCGACGAGATTCTCAAGTACGCAGACCACATCACGTACAACAGCTTCTCGCAGTGGCAGAGATTCAAGGAAAAGACCATTGCAAGTAAAATAAGCGCAGGCATCCGAGTCAACCCCGAATTCTCCACCGTGGAAACGGACATCTACAACCCCTGCGGCCTGCATTCCAGACTGGGCGTGACCGAGGCCGAGTTCAAGCCCGAACTGCTGGACGGAATCGAGGGGCTGCACTTCCACGCCCTCTGCGAGCAGGATGTCGATGCGCTGGAAGGAGTCCTTGCAGCATTCGAGAAGAAATTCGGACGCTACCTGCCCCAAATGAAGTGGGTAAACTTCGGCGGGGGCCATCACATTACCCGCAAAGACTACCACCGCGAAGAGCTTGTCAAGCTGCTCAACGATTTCAAAAAGCGCTATCCACACCTCGAGGTCGTCATGGAACCGGGAGAGGCGGTCGGCTGGCAAACGGGCGAACTGGTGGCGACGGTCGCCGACATCGTGCACAACAAGATGGACATCGCCATCCTGAACGTTTCCATCAGCGCACACATGCCGGACTGCTTGGAAATGCCCTACAGGCCGAACATTACGGGCGGAGCACTGCCCGGCGAAAAGAAGTTTACATACAAAATAACTGGAAATACCTGCCTGGCTGGCGACCAGCTCGGCGACTACTCGTTCGACCAGCCGCTGCATGTCGGGGACCGCATCATCTTCGAGGACATGATCCACTACACCATGGTCAAGACCACGTTCTTCAACGGGGTTCGCCATCCGGATATCGGCATGTTCGACATGGACGGGAAATTCCACTTGCTGCACAAGTTCACGTACGAGCAGTTCAAGGACAAGCTGTAGGTTAGAGGTTAGAGGCTAGAGGCTAGAGGCTAGAATCTATGGTGTTTTACAGCGAAGAAGAAACGTTCAACTGGGCAGCCGAATTCGGGAAGTCGCTGCAGCCGGGAGACCGCGTGGCTCTCTACGGCAACCTCGGCGCGGGCAAGACCGTCATCAGCCGCGGAATCTGCAAGGGGCTGGGCTACACAGGCACGGTATGCTCCCCCACCTACACCATTCTCCACGAATACCCGAACGATCCGCCCATCTTCCACTTCGACCTCTACCGCCTCGAGGGGGGCGCAGACCTGTACGAAGTCGGCATGGACCCGGATTACTTGGCATCGGGCATCAGCCTTATCGAATGGCCGGAACGCCTAGAAGGAAACGACGCAGGCATTACCCACGTCATCCAAATAAAAATCCTCTCGGAAACCGAGAGGGAAATTACAGTCGAGAAGCTCCGCTAAGACAAAACGTCCTGTAGCATCCCGAATAAATTAGCAAACTGACGCGGGATTATTTCTGAGCCGCAGCGGAATCTCCGGCTGGTGCAGCAGCAGCCTCGACGGCAGCCTTCAGCGCACCCGCCTTGGCAATGGACTCCCAAGTTTCGCGGTCGCTCTTCGGCAAGAGCATCGGGCCATTGTAGCCGTTGACCAGCTCGAAAGCCTTGGCGGAATCGCGGTCGGCGATGGCGTCCATGACGTCGGCGAACAAATCCTTGAGGTGGTTGCGCTTGTCCTCGATGGCTCCCAGGCGGTCCTGGCGGAGAATTTCCATGGAATCGCTCACGAAGCCAAGATCCCACGTAGCATTGTAGCAGGACTCCGCCTCAACTAGCTTCGACGCTTCCGTCTCGGCCGCTACGTAGAGCACATCGCACTGGGCGAAAGCTTCTGCGCTGCTCTTCTTGGCATGCTGGTAATAGTAGTAGCCGCCAACAACCAGGCCCACGAGCACGATGAGGAAAACGACATCCTGCCAGCCCATCGTCGGAGTAGGGAGTTTCGGCTTGCCGGACGGATTCTCGCCAGCTTCCAGTTTTTCTTCAGCCTCGTCAAAGGGGCTCTTTCCACTCAAGAAACTAAAAGACATGTTATCCTACCTATTTTTTGGAAATTGCGTCAAAGACGCGAGCATATAAATATATCTGCTTGATAAGACTAGCAAAACCGTTGGACCGCGTTGGCGAAAGTCCGACATTCAGGCCAATATCCTGGAAGAACTTCGCATCCACCGAAAGGATATCCTTCGGAGGCAGATCGTTGTAGATCTGCAAGGCAAGCGCACCGAGACCGCGACTAATCAGCGGATTGGTCGTCCCACCTTCCACTTCCATCTCGAAATGGACAATCCCGGATTCAAACTTGGGAACCAGGTACATCGTAGACGCACACCCCTGGATGATGTACTTCTCCGCCTTCAAGGAAGCGTCCATCCCCTTGTGTGCACGGGCCAGGTCCAAGAGGAATTTCCACTTGTCGTCCTGATCCGAGAACGAGGCGAACTTCGAGCGAACCGATTCCAATCTTTCTTCTATAGCCGACATCACATTACCGCAAGAAGGAGCGCATTTTCCAAATCAGCGAGGGGCATGCGCTTAAGACAGTGAAGAAAATACGCCAGAGGGAGGCTTTACCCTGAGGGATACGGGAGAGTTTTTCGGCGGCTCGGTCGAACTGGGCATCCGTAATCTTCCCGAAAGTGCGCTTCGCGTTTGCAATCTGCAGGTGGGCACGACCCTGTGCCTTCATCCAGCGGTCGAGCACAGAGGATTCCACGCGAGCGCGTTCAGCATCAGAGCTGCAAGCCAACCATTCCACAACCGACTCGGCAACAATTTTTCCGCAACGGAGGGATTCGACAATTCCGGAACGGCTTATCGGGTTCACGCAGCTAGCAGCGTCCCCGGCCTTGAACAGGCCGTGCATCGCGAGCGGGCGACGGGACTGCCCGCAAGCAATCATGCCTCCGTAAACAGCCTTGACCTTCGCGTTCGGATAATGCTTATTTATATAGTCAAGCAATTTTTCCCTTAGCGGGACCGCCGTCTTGTGGTCCTTTCCCAAAACAAAGCCAATGTTGACTTCCACGCCGTCGCGCGGGAAAATCCAGCCATAACCGTTCGGGAACTCGCTCCCGAAGAAGAGCTCGATATGCTCGCGACTGTGTTCAATGCCCTCGGCCACCGCAAAAATGGCCGGTTCCAAATCCGTATCACCGGACTCGATGCCCTTGAGGCAGTCAACATTCCTGGTCAGCCTGCATCCCGGGCCCGTAGCGTCCACGACAGCCTTAGCCGTAACCGTCAGGGTTTCGCCGCCGCACGACACCTGAACCTTCCAGGATTCGCCTTCGCGGGAGAGTTTGGTCACCGCAGAATCGAAATGGCATTCGACATTGGCTGCAACGCAACCATCCGCCAGGGCGTGGTGGAATCGAGACCGATCCAACAGGGAACCGCAGTCCTTGCTGTAAAACTCAGCCCTGTAGCCCTTGGGCGATGTAAAATAAATACCGGAAATACCACCGCGGACCCATTCCTTGGATATCGGCCAGAGGGCGTTCAGGCGCCCCGTCGAGACGGCTTCCGCACAGAAAATAGGCTCTTTCCAGGGTTCCTTCTTGTCTAGAAGCAGAACCCGTCCGGCACCGCCCGTCAGCCTTCCATAGGTACAAGCAGCCATCAAACCTGCGGGACCAGCCCCGCAGACAACGACATCGTATTCCAAAGCCTTAAATTCTGACATTTTTGCCAAAACTAGCAATTTTTGCAAAAGAATGGCCCTAGGTAAAGGAAACAAAACATTTTTTTAGATGTTTTTTTTTTATTTGGTTTTTTTTCACGAAATTTTAGTTATTTTAGGGCTATCCGTTATATTTGTTCATAATCAAAGGGAAATTTATATGAATATGATGAAACTATCCAAGTTGGGACTCGGTCTCGTCTGCGCAATGACGTTCTCGGCATTCGCACAGCAAACGGACTGGTCCGGCAAAGACTTGAACATTTCTTTCCGTGACAAACGCATTGACGAATTCAACTTCTCCAAGTCCAAGGCCGTCAAGCACGTGACGGACTTCCAGCGCGCAGCTGGCGAGAACATAAAGTTCGCGGACGCAAACCTCCCCGAAGTGTCCTTCCAGAACGCGGTGATTAGCAACGCGAACTTCAAGAACGCCAACCTGACGAAGGCGACGATTAGCGGTGCCGACATCCGCTCTTCCAACTTCAAGGGCGCAAACTTCGAAGGCGCAAACCTCTACCGTGCAACCTTGCTGGACAGCGAATTCCCGCAGGCGAACTTCAAGAACGCCCGCCTCGACGCCATGAAGGTTTCCGACGGAGCAGACTTCAGCAAGGCTGACTTCACGCAGGCCTCTGTCATGGACGTGGACCTCACCAACGCCGACTTCAGCAAGGCCAACATGACGAACGCAAACTTCTCGCGCTCTCTCATGGCAAACACGAACCTCAAGAAGGCAAAGCTCGTCAAGACGGACTTCACCGCCTGTAACCTGATCGCCGCCAACTTCGGCAGCGCTGACCTGCAGAACGTGAACTTCGCCAAGGCCGGTCTTTCCCAGGCCAACTTCGGTGGCGCCGACTTCAACAACGTCAACCTCCAGGATGCCGACCTCTCCCTGACGTCCTTCAACGATGTTGACCTTTCCAAGACGCAGCTCCAGAAGGCCAAGTTCGCCCAGTCCTCCCTGAAGAATATGAACTTCAACAGCCAGGACCTGACCGGCGTCATCTTCGACAAGGGCAGCGTTTCCAAGAGCTCCTTCGAACGCACCAAGCTCAACAAGGCCTCCTTCTTTGACTCCGACGTGAACAAGGTCGTGTTCAAGGAAGCCGAAATGATGAAGGTTGTCTTCGACGGTGCTTACATCCGCAAGAACATCTTCGACAAGGCCGACCTCACGAAGGCCAACTTCTCCAACTCCACCATCGAACGTACCGACTTCAACCTCGCCACCCTCTCCGGTGCGAGCTTCGCCGGCGCCAAGCTGATCAAGGTCAGCTTCCTCAACGCCAACATGGAAGGCGTGAAGATCGATGCTGACACCAAGATGGACGATGTTGACTTCTCCGGTGCAGACCTGAGCAACGCCAAGATCGAAAAGTTCACCGCCAAGAAGGTCATCTACGACAACAGGACGAAGTTCCCGGGCGGTCTCGATCCGCGTCAGTTCGGTTTCACCAAGCGTGGCGAAAAGGCCGCCGACATCAAGGTCGAAGGCACTGGCAAGAGAAAGCCGCGTGAAGAAGCTTCGGACGACGATGATGCTCCGAAGAAAAAGAAGAAGAAAAAACACTCCGACGACGACGAATAGTCTTCCCTACATAACGGATTTAAAAAGGACGCCCTGCGGGGCGCCCTTTATTTTTGTTCAGCGTGAACGGACCTCCGCGGCCCGTCGATGTCACTTCTGGTCCATGAGCCACGCCACGGCCTCGCCGAGACCACCGACGCGCACGACCCGCATGTTCCCGACGGACTCCGGCAGCTTGCCGGACGAGGGAATCACCGCGACGGTCATCCCCAGGCGGCGGGCCTCCTTGAGCCGTTGGTCCAACAGGCTCACGTTCCGGACCTCGCCCGACAGACCGAGCTCCCCTATCGCGATGGTCTGGCGGCCCAGCGGGATTCCCAGATGGTTGCTCGCGATAGCGAGCGCGAGGGCCAGGTCGGACGACGTATCGGTTACGCGGATGCCACCGGCAATGCTTGCAAAAACATCGCACATGCCGACACTCACGCCGCCGAACTTTTCGAGCAAGGCGAGGATGATGGTTAGGCGCTTCGGGTCGATGCCCGCGGCGACACGCTGCGGCACGGCAAAGTTCGTCTGGTTCACAAGCGCCTGCGTCTCGAAGAGCAGCGCGCGCGAACCCTCGAGCGTACAGCAGACCACGCTTCCCGGCGTCGGCGGGACTCCTTCCTGCAGGAACACCCGGCTCGGGTTCGGCACGGCAGTCAACCCGTGACTCGTCATCTCGAACACGCCAATCTCGTCGGTAGCGCCGAAGCGGTTCTTGATGGTGCGCAACAGGCGGTACTGGTTGTTGCGGTCGCCTTCGAAGTACACCACGGTATCGACCATGTGTTCCAGAATGCGAGGGCCGGCAATTTGCCCGTCCTTGGTCACGTGGCCGATGAGGATGGTGATGCAGCCCGTGTTCTTCGCGAACACCATCAGGTCCAGCGTACACTCGCGCAACTGCGAAGCCGACCCCGGCGTTCCCGGCAAGTCGCCCTTGTACACCGTCTGGATGGAATCGATGACGAGCACCTGCGGCTGGATTTCCTTCGCCATCTCGATAATCTTCTCGAGCCCCGTCTCGCAGAGCAGGAGCATGTCGCTCCCGGAAACGTTCAGCCGTTCACTGCGGAGTTTCACCTGGTTCGCGCTCTCCTCGCCGCTCACGTACAGGGTCTTCACCCCGGCGGCAGTCATCATCGCAAGCGTCGTGAGCACGAGCGTGGACTTGCCTATGCCCGGATCGCCGCCGATCAGCACGAGCGACCCCGGCGCGAGCCCCCCGCCCAGCACGCGGTCGAATTCCGTATTCGCCGTACTCAGCCGGCGCGTGTCCTCGGTGGAGACATCCTTGAGCGCGACAACCTTGTGGACCGGGCCGCCCAGGCCGCGCCCCCCGCGCCCTGCGCTATCGGCAACCGGGATTACCGCATGTTCCTTGAGGGAATTCCACTCCCCGCAGAACGGGCAACGCCCCACCCACTTGGGCGTCGTGTTGCCGCAGTTCGTGCAAAGGAACTCAATCTCTTTTTTCGCCTTGGATTTATTTACTGCTACCATGTGCACTAATATAACAAAATCCAGATGACACAATATGTCACCCCGGCAGAAAAATTTATCACCCGACACCCCACCCGCAACACGCAAAAAAAACATTAGCAACAATACAATTATTTCGGTACTCAACGAGATAAAAATCCCCATTTTTTGCTATATTTCGCAGCACTCGACGATTTGTGTACCAAACCGCCACGTTCAATGAAGGCATTTCGATGGAAATCAAGATTCTCCCTCAGCCAGACGATGTTACGTGCGGACCGACCAGCCTACACGCAGTCTATGCGCATCTCGGCTACAATATTCCCCTCAAGAAACTCATCTCCGAAATAGAATTCCTCGAAGAAGGTGGCACGCTCGGCGTGTTCCTCGGCATCGACGCGCTCAAGCGAGGCTTCAAGGCGACCATTTATTCGTACAACCTAAAAATATTCGACCCCACCTGGAGCAAGCTCAAGATGCCCGAACTCCGCGAGAAGCTCGAAAAGCTCCACAAGGCCAAGCACGCGCCCAAACTCCGCAAGGCCATCGAGGCGTACATCCGCTTCCTGGATTTGGGCGGCACGGTCGCCACGGCAGACCTCCGCGCAAGCATGTTCGAGCATTACTTCAAGCGCGACATTCCCGTTTTGTGCGGACTTTCCGCCACCTACCTCTACCGCAGCCCCCGCGAGTACACCAACGACAAGGACCAGTCCGTCTTCGACGACATCCACGGCGACCCGATGGGGCATTTCGTGGTGCTTTACGGGCTCGATGAAAAAAGGCAGTTCCTCGTGGCCGACCCGGACTGCACGAACCCCATGGCGAACGGCCCCTACTACAAGGTGGACAAGTTCCGGCTCATCCACAGCATCCTGCTCGGGGTCATGACCTACGACGGTAACATCCTCGTCGTCGAGAAGAAATAGCCCCGTAGCAGACCCGCTTGAAATGATTTGAAAAAAAGGCGCCCATTTGGAGCCTTTTTTTTCTTTTGCGCTATATTTTTTCCCCGATTTCTATGTAATTTTAGTTTCGGATTTTAATATTCAAAATTCAAACTCAAAACTGGAGATACACATGGCAAAAAAGATGATTGCGTGTGACGGTAACGAGGCCACCGCTAGCGTAGCGTTTGCTGTTAGCGAAGTTGCGGCTATCTACCCGATTACACCGTCTAGTCCTATGGCTGAGCACGCCGACAACTGGAGTGCTGCAGGCAAGAAGAATATTTGGGGACAGGTTCCCCGCGTGTTTGAAATGCAGTCCGAAGGTGGCGCTGCCGGTA
>JAEEGH010005101.1_pt1 | contig 33284 bp, 27 predicted proteins | sample 9134181 | NCBI WGS metagenome assembly JAEEGH01 (sample SAMN16246544, study PRJNA631951) | gut metagenome | biome: gut microbiome; feature: rumen; material: DP-attached | host: Bos | place: Iran: Karaj | collected 2018-10
TTGTTTTCTTTCGGTGCAAACTGTTAACTTCTGCGGTCACATAGCCCGCTATGCTCCCTTATCAGCTAACATTTTGCCCTCGAAATAAATTCAAAAATCTGACAGTGGGAATTATTAGAACCCACCTTAAGTCAATGTGAATAAAGAGAGAGATGCTGCGCTATATGTTCAAAGTCCCTTTACGATACTTCTTTACCAACAACCGTGAAGATGTTGGCATCTATTTTGTTGTAAGAGAGAGAGAAAGAGAAAAGGAAAAAATAGATTGAACGTTATGGAGAAAAACAGATTTCATCGTCATTTCCCGGTAAAGGGATATCCACTTTACTGGATTATCATTGCCTACATTGTGGTAGGCTGGTTTTTCCCCGTTGTGGGACTCATAGCCCTTGTGTGTATGGTAGGACCGGTTGCGACGTCGGTGTGGAAGGGTAGGTACTGGTGTGGCAATGTATGTCCGCGTGGTAACTTCTTCGACAGGGTATTGTCGCGCTATTCGCCGCACAGACCTATACCGCGGTTCGTGCGCACCGTGGGATTCAGGACCTTCATGGTATGCTTCATCTTTGCAATGTTCGGCATACAGATGTACTTTGCCTGGGGCGACTGGAACGCCATGGGACGCGTGTTCTGGAACATAATAGTTGCGACATCGGTGGTGGCAGTGGTGCTGGCATTCGTCTATGCCCCTCGCACATGGTGCAGCTTCTGCCCTATGGGCTCGCTCTCTGCCCTTGTGGCGCCACGCAGGAAGGTGCTGCCGAAGCCATACAAGGCGGTGAGGGTAGGTGAGGCATGCCAGATGAAGTGTAAGAGCTGTGCCCGCGTATGCCCTATGCAGCTCACCCCGTATGAGAGTCGCGGCGAGGAGAATGGCTATCTGCACTCAGACTGCATAAAGTGTGGCAAGTGCGTGAAGGCGTGCCCGGTGAAGGTTATGACGATGGAGTGACACTGCTGCAGCCCCCGCTTTTTTATGCAGGCAAGGAAAAAAAAGACGAAAAAAAATTGTTTGGTAAAGAAAAAAGTGCTATCTTTGCAAGCGTAACACCTATTACTATACTAAACAATTTAAAAACGAAAGACTATGGCTTACAAAGTAATTGACATTGAGGGCGTAGGAGAAGTCTATGCCGAGAAACTGACCGCCGCAGGCATCAATACCACAGACGACCTGCTGGAGAAGTGTGCCACCCCGAAGGGACGCAAGGAGCTGGAAGAGGCTACGGGCATAGTGCATGGCTACATACTGAAATGGACGAACCATGCCGACCTGATGCGCATAAACGGCATAGCAGGACAGTTTGCCGAGCTGCTGGAGGCTGCCGGCGTTGACACCGTCAAGGAGCTGCGTAACCGTAAGGCGGAGAACCTGCAGCCTAAGCTTGAGGAGATTAACGAGCAGAAGAAACTCGTTGGACGCGTGCCGGCACTCAGTGAGGTGCAGCGCATGATTGACCAGGCAAAGGAACTGCCACCTGTGGTGACGTATTGATGCCGTGTGCATGCTCCAACATACATAGTGGGGCAGGGAATTATAATAGAGACTGAAAAAGTATGGCTATGTCCGCAATGGAGATAGCCATACTTTTTTCTTTGCCTAAAGAGCCAATCCCGTTATTTATGTGCAATTTGATAGCTCTTACATGGTAATCTGATGGCAGTTACCTTGTAATATTACAACTTTTGCAATGCCCTGTGTAGCACGTTGTATATTGACGTATTACACAGGGCATCGTTCTTATAGTCTGTAAAGAAGTCCGTTCTTCAGGTCAGCCTCGGCGGTCTCCTTAATCTTCACATGCAGTTTCTTGCCGGTGGCATTGAAAGGAATCTGCTCGGTGAAGCGGTAGTAGCGAGGACGCTTGAAGTTTGCTATGTCAGGGCTCTGCTTGCAGAACTCGTCGAGCTCCTCAGGAGTAAGCGAGAGGTCGGCGCGCACGACGTAGGCTGTGACCATCTGGCCGCGCACCTTGTCGGGCACACTCGTGACGATGCAGTCCTTCACCTTAGGGTGAGTGTTGAGCACTGCCTCCACCTCGGTAGGGTAGATGTTCTCGCCTGATGAGATAATCATGTCATCCTTGCGGCCAACGATGGTAACGAACTGGTTCTCGTCCCACGTGCCCAGGTCGTTAGTGTAGATGAAGCCCTTATAGTATTTCTTTTCCGTCTCCTCAGGCTTGTTGTGGTACATGTAAGGCGACTTGGCAGGTGAGCAGATGATAACCTCGCCAACCTCCGTGCCGTCTGTGGCAGCAAGATCGTCTGGGTCAGCCTTGCGGTCCTCATAAACCTTTACTACGCGTACGTCATCGTCAACGCATGATGCACCGGCAGTGCCGGCGTTCTCAGGCAGGTCGAACGGACGCAGGAAGGTGTTCCAGAACGTCTCGGTAGTGCCGTAGCCGTTGAAGATGTTTGGCGTGAGCACCTTCTGGTAGCGTATGCAGGCAGAGCGCTCCAACGGACTGCCCATGGTGACGATGCCCTTGAGAGTACTGATGTCGTAGCCCTGGCGTGTCTGTTCGTCAGCCAGTTCTTCAAGTACGGTAGGTACGCCGACTACGAAAGAAATCTTGTATTTCTGTACGAGTTTTAGAGCTGTGCGTGATTCAAACTTACCCAGTATTACGAGTGTTGCACCTGCATAGAAAGTAGGGCATGGACCGGCACAGTGCAGACCGCCGCGGTGGAACCACGGTGTGGTGTTCATCGTCACGTCCTTATAGCTCATAGGGAAGTGAATCATCACGTCGTGAGCAGACAACACCTCATTGATGCTTGTCATTGCCACGCCCTTCGGACGTCCCGTAGTGCCGCTGGTATATAGGCGGCAGGTCTCGTCGTAGATGTTATATTCGGTATCGAGGACAGGCTCGTCATTGCTTGCGTTCTTTACATACTCGCCATAGCAAACGGCGCCGTACATGGACTGCTCGCTTGCCACGATGATGCGCTTAGGCTTGTGCTGTGCGTGGTTTACCGCCTCCAAGGTGCTTTCGAGCTTAGACTCGCACACTATGATGGCGAAAGGCTTTGAGTCGTCAATGTTGTATGCCATCTCACCAGAGCTGATGCGATAGCTTACCGGGCAGCATACACCTTGAATCTTGTGGGCGGCAACGTATGCAAAGGCAAACTCAGGACGGTTTACCATCTGCAGCATTATCACGTCGCCCTTCTTGAAACCGTCGGCCTTCAGGGCATTGCACAGGCGGTTGGTGTCATTGTTTAGTTCTTTGTAGGTCCATGACTGGTTAGTCTCAGACTCTATCATGGCAATGCGGTTGGCATATCGCCTTACGTTTCGCATGAAGCCCTCTATCCATGTATAGCGGCTTTCGAAAATCTGTTTGAAATTTGACATTTTTATTTTATTATGTTCTATACTTATATTTATATATACAATACTTATTTACTGTTCTGCCTTATCTCTACACGGCGTATCTTGCCGCTGATGGTCTTGGGCAGTTCATCCACGAACTCCACTATGCGCGGATATTTGTATGGCGCGGTCTCGCGTTTTACATGCTCCTGCAGTTCTTTCTTCAGAGCGTCAGCCTTGAGAGCGTCAGTGGCCCTCGACTTGTATTCGTCGGTCAGCACTATGGTTGCCTTCACTATCTGTCCGCGTATCTCGTCGGGTGCTGCCGTTATGGCGCACTCCACCACTGCGGGATGAGTCATCAGCGCCGACTCTACCTCAAACGGACCTACGCGGTAGCCCGATGTCTTTATCACATCGTCTATGCGCGATACGAACCACAGGTATCCGTCATGGTCGCGATATACCACGTCGCCCGTGTGATACAGTCCGTTGACAATGCGTTTCTCGGTCATCTCCTCGTTGCGGTAGTAGCACTTGAACAGTCCGAGAGGCTTCTTGCCGTCCTTTACCTTAATGACGAGTTCGCCGTGCACCATCTCAGGCACGCTGTTGCCGTCCTCGTCAACGATGTCTATGTCATACTGAGGATTAGGCACTCCCATTGCGCCCGGTTTAGGTTCCACCCAGGGGTATGTGCCCACCACCATGGTGGTCTCCGTCTGTCCGTAAGACTCGTATATCGTTATGCCCGTCTTTGCCTTCCACTCATCAAACACGCTGGGGTTGAGAGCCTCGCCAGCCGTGGTGCACCACCTGAGTGCGGAGAGGTTGTAGGCACTGATGTCCTCACGTATGAGGAAACGGTATATGGTAGGCGGTGCGCAGAACGACGTGATGTGGTAGTCCTGCATTACGCGCAGCAACACCTCGGGGTAGAAGCGTCCCTCGTAGTCATATACGAAGACCGTAGCCCCGCATAGCATCTGACCGTAGAACTTGCCCCATACAGCCTTGCCCCAACCAGTGTCGGCAAGCGTAAGGTGCAGCGACCTGTCGTTGAGGTTGTGCCAGCACTTGGCTGTAACGATGTGTGCCAGTGGATAGGAGAAATCGTGCATCACCATCTTAGGCTCGCCCGTAGTGCCACTGGTGAAGTAGAGCAGGAAGTTGTCGGTCACCTTGTTGCGCTCAGGCTTAACGAAAGGAGCCGCCTCCTGCAGTCCGCGCCAGAAGTCGTAGAAACCGTTAGGCACAGCCGGACCGATAGATATGCAGTGGCGCAGCATAGGTGAGAAGCGTCGTGCCTTCTGCACGTGCTGCAGCACCTCGGGGTCACCGCATGATATTATACCGCTGATGCCAGCCATGTGGCAGCGGTACATTATGTCTTTCTCCGTAAGCATGTGGGTGGCAGGTATCGCCACCGCTCCTATCTTGTGCAGGGCTACCATGGCATACCACCATTCCACCCTTCTCTTCAGTATCAGCATCACACGGTCGCCCTTCTCAATGCCTATGCCTTGGAAGAAGGCGGCACACTGGTCTGTGATGTTCTTGAACGCACCGTATGTTATGTGCTTTACCTCGCCCTGGTCGTTAGTCCACAACAAGGCCTCTTTCTCTGGCATCAGCTCCGCCCATGCGTCTATGACGTCATAGCCGAAGTTGAAATCTTCAGGCACATTTACCCTGAAATGCTCCAGGAAATCACTGTATGATGTGAAGTCCTGCTGACACAGATACTTCTCTAACATACGCTCTCCCCCTCGTACTCCTTTATCCTGTGTCTGAAGTCATTACTTATCTCTACAGACTCGTTACGCACGGTGTCAATCATTACCATGACGGTCTCTGAATAGCACTTCACCTCGCCGGTACGCTCGTTAAGCGCTCGCTGCAACAGTGTGAAACTCTTATTGCCAAGGTGTGTCACGGCAGTGTCTATCACTATCTCGTCTGGGAAAAAGACCGGCGATATGAAGTTTGCCTCTATGTGCACCACCACCGGCGCCATGCGGTCGAAGATGTCAGTACCTACCACATCGTTGAAGTAATGCGTCTTACACATGTCAAACAAGGAAAAATACACCGAGTTGTTGACATGGCCGAAACGGTCAACATCGGAAAACCTCAGCTGTGCGGGCATCCTGTGATGAAAAACTTGCTTGTCTATTTCCGTGGTTTGCATCATCTTAATTTGCATTTTGCACACACAGTCACAGTGTGCACTTTTTTCTCTTGCAAGTGCAAAATTAGGAAATAAAGTAAAGAATGGGTAATAAAGAGTGGAAAAAATACCGAAACGCTATTTTATAGAGACGAAATGCTATCTGCCTTTTATCCATTTGCACACTTCAACTTTGCGTGTGCGACTGACGACAATCTTCGGCACATTATCGCCCTTTAGGTGTATGAGCATCTTTCCGTACTCTATATTTTCAGTTCCGCTAATCTGCTCTATGGGCAGTATGAACTTCCTGTTTACTCGCATGAAACGGCCCTGGGGCAACATGGCGGCAATGTTGTCGAGCGTATCGTCCACACGGTATGAGTTGCCGTCAAGCAGCTTAAGGTAGGAGTTCTTCTGCTCCGACACTATATAGCGCACAGTGGAGAGGTGTATTATCCTCTCTCCGTGAAGTGTCTTGACAACAAAGCGCGCAAGGTGTGTCTTGGGTTTGTTCCATCCACCCCGGGGCGTAAGCAGCGAGACAGCCTTCCTCAATCTTACCGCCATGGCAAGAGCCTTGGTGAGAGAGTCTTCCTCCACTGGCTTCAGCAGATATGACAGGCTGAGATAGTTAAAAGCCTTGAGCGCATATTCCTCGTATGAGGTAATGAAGATGACGGGCACCTGATGCGGAGCATGGTCAAGGGCACTGAAGACAGTATCGTCAGAGAGCACCGCCTCTGTTATGATGATGTCTATGTCCTTATGCTGCATAAGGTAGTCACGTCTCTGCGCCATGGTGGTGAAGGGACCTATTACCTCACACTCCGTGTCGTATGACTCTACAATCTTGCGAACGGAATGGTAGCTGGGTATGTCTGACTCAAAGACTACTATCTTCATATTCATCACAAAGTTACAAAATTATCCTATAAATACGCACCTGGCAGCTAAAATTTTCTTCCCTTGTTGCGATTATTAACAAAAAAAGTGTAACTTTGCAATTGACAGCTTGTCTATTTACACAACTAATAATACATAACTATAACAATACATACCTGACAAAAAAGATGAAAAGACAAATCCTTACCTTATTTATTATGCTGACCGGCATGGCCTCTATGGCACAGACGGCCGACAAGGCATGGAGCACTACCTACAACGAGATAGTAAGCCGCATCAAAGCTCCTGTGTTCAAGCAGAAAGACTATCGCGCTGCTGTGAAGACAAGCTATACGGCAAAGAAGAACCAGCAGATTATCAACAAGACCATAGCCAAATGCTCAAAGGCAGGAGGCGGCAGGGTTATCATCCCGGCAGGAAAGTATCAGACGGGTGCCATCATGCTGATGTCAAACGTGAACCTCTGCGTGGAGAAGGATGCCGAACTGATATTCGCCTTCGACCGCTCTCTCTACCCATTGGTATATACCCGCTGGGAGGGACTGGACCTGTGGAACTACCAGCCGTGCATATATGCCATAGACTGTAAGAACATAGCCCTGACAGGCGAGGGCACCATCAACGGCAACGGCTCTGACGACGGCAACTGGTGGTATATGAAGGGAATAAAAAACCACGGCTTCCACGAAGGTGTGGACGAATGGCAGGGCACGGCAAAGGAAGGTCCGCGTGCCGAACTCATAAAAATGTCGGACAACAACGTACCCGTCAACGAGCGAAAGTTTGGTTTGGGTAAGGGACTGCGCCCGCAGCTTGTGAACTTCGTGCGCTGCGAGAATGTGCTGATAGAGAATGTGCATCTGCTCAACTCTCCGTTCTGGGTGATTCATCCGCTTCTGTGCAAGAACCTCACCGTGCGCGGTGCATATATATATAATGAGGGACCTAACGGTGACGGCTGCGATCCAGAGTCGTGTGAGGACGTGCTGATAGAAAACTGCACCTTCCATACCGGCGATGACTGCATAGCGCTGAAGAGTGGCCGCAATGCTGATGGTCGCCGTGCCAACATACCGTGTAAGAACATCATCGTGCGCAAGTGCAAGATGGAGGACGGCCACGGCGGCGTGGTGGTAGGTTCGGAAATCAGCGGTGGTGCCGACAACGTGTTTGCAGAAGACTGCGACATGGACTCACCCCACCTTGACCGCGTGTTGCGCATCAAGACAAACACCTGCCGCGGCGGCGTTATACAGAATATCTTCATGCGCAACATCCGCGTGGGACAGTGTGCTGAGGCTGTGATGCGCGTCAACCTGGTATATGAGCCCAACGAGATTGCAGAGCGCGGCCACATACCGACCGTGCGCAACGTGTATATGGAGAATGTGACCTGCAAGAAGTCGAAATACGGCATCCTCATCAATGGTCTGGATGACTCAGACAATGTTTATAACATCAACGTGAAGAACTGCCGCTTCGAGGGTCTTACTGCCGAACCGCTCATGCGCACCGGCATGAGTCACGGCATCAACATGGAGAATGTAAGCATCTCTGCGAAGATGTAAGAGAAGTATATTATTTATACTTCTCCTTCAGTCTGTTCAAATCCATTTTAAAATTATAGAAGCCATTGATATGGATGTCATCGCGGACGCGGCGGCAGTCAGGCGTGATGGTTTCGTAATGTGGGATGCCGTTGAAGCGGAAGAGTTCCTGCATGCGGGTGAAGTCTTGGTCGGTGAGGCATACTGTTTCCTCGCCGGCCAACCATTCCTCAACATATTTTTTGTATGAATCGCTGCCCTCCGGCGTTCTCTCTCCGGCTATGAAGATGAGTTTCACGTCATCACGCTTGGCTATCTCGGCACGCATCTGCTTACTGCTTTGTATGGCTGAACGGCAAGGGCCGCAACCCATACCCCAGAAATCAATCATCAGGAACTTTCCGGGGTATTTTGCAGAAAGTTTGCGGATAACGTCGGCTATCGGTTCATCAGGCAGTGGCGTGGCTAGGTCTTTCTGTGCCATTTTATGTGCATAGAACTGCTCTGCTTTCTGGTGTATATAAGGCATGGTAAGCGGAGAGACATAAACAGGAAACATCTTGCTGAGTGAAACATTTTCCTCGAGCCTTTGTTTTCTTTCTTCTTCAGTAATTGTGGTATCGGCGAGAATGTTGGAAACGGCGTCCTCATTGTTTCGCCAATCGTTGAAATCGCTGAGCATTTCCTTGTAAACGCAAAGCTGCACCATCATGTTGTCATGGTTGCTGCCCATTAAGTCGCGCAGGGCGGCAAGATTGTTTTCCAATATCTTGATGACATTCTTTGATGTGTATTCGTATGCTCCATGCTCATTTATCATTCCCTGGAATTTACGCTTGTACACAGGTTCGGCAAACTGTATGCGGTTGAGCAGAATAGGATAATTATTGTTTGCAATCAGCAGTGGATTGTCAAAATCGATACGATGCAAGGCTGTGTAGTTCTTGTAATCTTTCAACGACAACCACTCAGCGCTGTCGAGAATTTCTCTATGATATACGCCATCGCGCTTCTCCTGTTTCTCCAGGTCGTCGTTGCGATACATGGCATAGTTCATCACTCCATAGGCAAAGTTCACTTGCGCATCAGCCAGGGCCATCTGCACCTCCATCGGTGTATAATGGTTGCGCTGGCTTTCCATGTGCAGGCGATACATCATGTTATTCCATATTTCATCTGCCTTCTTGTTGGCCTCAGCGAAATTGCCTTTGAACATATAGAGCGGATAGGCCAGGTTACCAAACATCCCTTCACTACGCAGCCAGCGTTGCACGTCATGACTGCTGCCGCTGTTGTATATACATTCATACCTTCCGATTGCATTCTTGCGGACGGTGATGTCTATAGTCTCGCCGGGACGGGCGAAAAAAGGAATTTCAGAGAATCCAACCTTGGTATTTCTTGTATGGAAAGACTGCTGAATGGGATAGCTTGCCTGGAATTTCTTGCAGAACGTGCCGTCAGGCTCGATGTTGAGCACCAGTGTGGCATCATCCTTATCAAAGACGTCTTGATAATAACACTCCAATGATGTGAATCCGAAGCGCTCTGCATTGTAATCCTCAATGCGGCCGCGTATGGTGATGGTGTCGGTCTTGAACCAATCCTGAGGTATGGCGTATGGATTGGCTGCAGAGAGTTCCTGCATCGTCGGCGCCTTGATTTCGTGTTTCTTGTCATGAATACCCAAGAGCATGAACGCACCTCCGCCGTCACCCTCTATGTAGTCAAACACCTGCACCTGTTTGGGCATCGGTTCAAAATGGAGCGTGAAGTCTTTCGTTCCCGTTGACTCTCCATATTTGTTGAGTGTTATCCCTTCAGCAGAGCGCAATGCATAGCGGTTGCCGTCCTGATCCAACAGATAACTAGTGCCATTGATGCTGAAACTTCTTCCTTTGGGATAGTCAATAGTGAAATGCACGGTTGTTGCCGTATCCCTGAAGATGACTTCACGGGCTTTCAGTTCACCCTGATACACATTCACACAAGCCATCGCCACGGGGGCTTTGATGGTCTTATAGGTCTTTGCCTGCCCTGCTATAGCGAAGAAAGCAAGGAGAAGAGTTACGAATTTTTTTTTATTCATCTGCCTTTATCTTTTTATTAGTTATATCCTATATATTATACGACATAACAGCAAGATTATACCGGCAAAAACTGTTAATTATTCTAAAAGTCTTCCTTTTTTCCTTTATTCTGTGTCCGCTTCAGGTTCAGCCACCATTTCTTGTTTCTTTCCGAAGTTAGGGTCTATCTTCAGCAGTGCCGTTACTACGAATGTTATCACGCATGTTATCATGACGATGATGAAGAATGTCTTGTAGCCTACGGCATCCTTGATGAATCCTGACACCATGCCCGGAAGCATCAGTCCAAGGTAGGTGATGCCAGTGCAGATGGAATAGTGCGAGGTCTTGAATTCACCCTGACTGTAGTACAGCATATACAGGGTGAGCACCGTGAAACCCAGTCCGTAGCCGAACTGCTCTACAAACAGGCATGTGCTGATGAGTGTCAGTCCGAAGGCATTGGCAGCGGTTGGCATGGCGTATGCAAGGTATATATACACGGCATCGGGCAGTGTTATGGCGCATACGAGTGGCCACAGCCATTTCTTCAGTCCGTCGCGGCTTACGAGTATGCCGCCGAGTATGCCGCCGAGCGTCAGTCCGAGAAGTCCCACGGTGCCGTAGGCCAGTCCGTATTCTCCCGGTGACATACCGAGGCCACCGTCTGAGTTGGGGCGCATGAGGAACGTCTTTGTCATGGTGTTGAGCAGTGCCTCAGGGAAACGGTAGAGCAGCAGGAAAGCGATGACCACGAGTGTAGGCTTCACCGGGAACTTGGTGAAGAACGTAAGCAATGTGGCCTTCAGTCCTTTCCATACCTCTGCTGCGGAATCACCACTGCCTCGGTCGGAACTCGGGCGCGGCAACACATAGCCGTGCCACAGCCAGAAGGCGATGAACAGTCCCGCCAGACCATAGAATACGAGGCTCCAGGTGAAGGCAATCCTGTTGCGGAATATCACCTGCAGTGCTCCGGGTATAGCCACCAACACACTGTTGCCGAATATCACGGCACAGCGGTAGAAGGTGTTGCGTATGCCCACGAAATATGTCTGCGTATGCTCGTCAAGGTCGAGCATATAGAATCCGTCGGCGGATATGTCGTGCGTGGCACTGGCGAATGCCATGATGAAGAAGCAGCACATGGTGCCCTGAAACCATACCGGCGTGTTGAGCGTGAACGCCACGCCTGCCAGTGATGCACCGATGAGTATCTGCATGGTGAGAATCCACCAGCGCTTGGTGCGCAGCAGGTCAATGAACGGGCTCCACAGCGGTTTGATAATCCACGGCAGGTTGAGCCAACCGGTATATAATGCCAACTCAGTGTCGGTCAGTCCCATTTGCATATACATCACTGCTGCCACGGCTGTGACAAGTACATTGGGAAGTCCTTCTGCGAAATACAACGTGGGTACCCAGCCCCAAGGCGAAGAAAGTTTCTTTAATCTCATAATTGTGTCTGTTTTACAATCTGCAAAGGTAATCATTTCTTCTTTAACTCGCAAATATAAGCGAATAAATTCTTTTATCTGCAGAAAATTCCTTAACTTTGCAAAATGAAAGTGATGCGCGGGGCGCTTCAAGTGAAGAGTGAAGAGTGAAGAATACCATGCGGACGAATATAAAATGAAAGATAAAGAATACAGATGAAGAATGTAAATATTTTGCAGAGAAGATACAGTCAAAGGGTGAATAAGATTCTTCACTCTTCACTCTTCGTTCTTCACTATTAACTAAAAAAAAAGAATGATGAATTATATATCGTGCATTAAGAATTATGCATTGTGCATTGTGCATTGTGCATTGATGCTCGCTGCGCCGCTCCTCTCATTGGCAGCGCCGCTCGACTGGGGCGACCAGGGCGACGGCACCTATCGCAACCCTGTGCTCAACGCTGACTATTCCGACCCCGACGTAATCCGCGTGGGGGAGAAATACTATATGGTGGCATCAGACTTCCACTTCATGGGAATGCAGATTCTTGAAAGCACCGACATGGTGAACTGGCGCGTGCTGACGCAGGTGTACCACCGCCTTGACCTGCCCGGATGGGACACCAATGAGCGGTATGCCGGCGGTTCGTGGGCTCCGGCCCTGCGTTACCACGACGGCAAATACTGGATATTCTTCTGCACGCCCCACGAGGGACTGTTCATGACACAGGCTGTGAAGCCCGAAGGCCCGTGGAGCCCTCTGCACTGCCTGAAGGCTGTGGAGAAATGGGAAGATCCCTGTCCGTTCTGGGACAGCGACGGCAAGGCATACCTCGGCCGCAGCCAGCACGGCGCCGGACCTATAATACTGCACCGCATGAGCGAGGACGGCCGCACGCTGCTTGACGACGGCGTGACGATATATACCGGTCCGGTGGCAGAGGGAACGAAATTCCTGAAGCGCGACGGATGGTATTACCTCTCCATCCCCGAGGGCGGCGTGGGCGAAGGCTGGCAGACGGTATTGCGCTCAAAAAGCATCTACGGCCCTTACGAGAAGCGCGTGGTGCTGCATCAAGGCTCCACCGCCGTGAACGGGCCTCACCAGGGTGCGCTGGTGGACACGCCGCAGGGCGCATGGTGGTTCTATCACTTTCAGGAAACGGAGGCACTGGGGCGCGTGGTGCACCTGCAACCCGTAGCGTGGCATGACGGTTGGCCGCAGATAGGCACCGACACCGACGGCGACGGCATCGGCGAACCCGTAGCCGCCTGGAGCAATCCACTGCCCCAAACACAGCCGTCGCTGCCGCAGACAAGTGATGATTTCGCCGGTGCACAGCTGTCGCCGCAGTGGCAGTGGAACCACAACCCAGTGGACGAGGCATGGTCGCTGACCGAGAACCCCGGCGCACTGACGCTCCATGCGCTGAAGGCCGAAAGTTTCATCAAGGCACGAAACACCCTGACGCAAAAGGCTATGGGCTACGAGAGCGAGGCAACGGTAGAACTTGACTTCTCCCACCTTGCCGAAGGCGGCCGTGCAGGCATCGTCTGCATGGGCAAGACCAACGAACTGCTCGGTGTGAGGAAGGAAGGCGGCAGCCTGAAGCTATACCGCACCCTCGCCACCTTCAAGCAGAAAGACGGCACGCCGCCTACGGAGACCGACACCCTGATATGCTCCGTTGACGATGCAGAAAGACTGTGGCTGCGCATATCCTTCGACATGCCGGCAAGGCAGTATCGTTTCCATTACAGCACCGACGGCGCGACATTCCGCCAGGCCGGCAATCCCTTCTATACCATCCGCGGCAACTGGAAGGGCGTGCGCCTCGGCATATACCACTACAATACCCTCACCGCCGAGGGCTATGTCACCGTGCCGCAAGCAGAGTACACTGTTTCAAAATAATACACCTAGCCAAGGCATAGAGTCACTTGACTTAAACCAGAAAAAGTTGTCACTTTCTTTTTTGTTTCCTAAAGTGACAACTTTTTCTGGTTTAAGTCATAATGCATTTTCACAGGGCATACTATATATATGGTATGCGGAATGCCGTATATTGAGTATTGTGCAAGTGGGGAAAACTGAGTAATTTTGCAGTCAACTTCGCTACACTCAGAGTGAATAGTGAAAAGTGAATAGTGAAAAGTAAATAGTGAAAAATTAAAAAAGAAAGGAGAAAAATCATGAACAAGAGCAGGATAACATCTTTTGCGATTGCACTGACCGCCCTCTCTCTCTGGGGAGGTGCGGCACAGGCCCAGCACAACGACCAGCGACTCAACAAGGCTATAACGGATGCTGCATGGTATAAGAAGGCAGCGAAAAGCGCACCGTCATTCCGCGACTTGCTGAAGCGACGCAAGGCGGCAGTGGAGCAGTTTCGCGCCATACCCACCAGCGCACTGCAACCCATAACCATCAAGGCTTTCGCCACGGCGGAGCAGCGTGCCGGCACACGCCACGTCATAATTCGCGAGCATGAGTATTTCAACGACAGCGGCTACAACAACGGCGGCTTCGACCTCGGCATAGGCACTCCCGACCATGTTATCGCAGCCATTGCGGGCGACCTCATAGACAGCTACGTGACACAGGCCGCCATAAAGGGCGTCGCCATCGACTCGCTCGCCATCAACATCAAGCAGACGGGACCATCGCTGCAGAACTGGGGACTGGACTACACCATCTTCATCGACTCGCCGGCATCTGACAGTCAGCTGGAGGAACTGCGACTGCTTGCCGAGCAAAACTCTCCGCTGTATCAGTTCTCAATACGCGCCCACAAGGTGAACACCGTATTGGAATACCACAAGAGTGCCGACGAACTGGTGATACCTCCCACATACCAGCCAGGACTGCGCGAGTTCATAGAATGGGAGACACGCAAGGGCGAGGCAAACCGCAAGTTGCGCGAGAGCGGACAGCGCCCCGACAAGTCGAAGTTTGGCGGCTATGCCTATGACTACCCATACTCACGCAAGAACCCCTACACCCCGGCACAGAGCGACAGTTACCTCGATCCCGACGGACCAAGTGCATTCATCAATCCGTCGTCAGGCGTGACGGTGCTGCAGGTGCGCCACCACCGTGTGTTGCAAGACCATCCGCTGTTCTTCGGCGGCAACGACCTCGGTCCCACGGCAGTGGAGAGCCACGTCGGACTGCTCGGTTCCTGCTTCACCCACGTGGCGGAGGGCACGGCGGCACGCAACAAGATAGCGCTCGACACGCTGAACGTATCGCTCACCGCACAGTTTGACCCGCGCTCCGGCCGCAAGGGCTTTGAGCAGACACCGCTCTATCCCACCGACATACAGATGCGCGTAATCATCAGCAGTCCACGCAGCGAGGCAGAGATACGCCAGCTGGTGGCAGACACGGAGAGGGGCTGTCCTATCTACAACCTCGTAACCAACGCACAGGAGATAAAAGGCCGCATAAAGCGAGTGACGGCCTATCTGAAATAAACTCATCACCCCTGAGAAAACATTATTTGAAAGGAGAACATACAATAACGGCAAGGAATGAAATGAATGTCATTCCTTGCCGTTTATTTGTTTATGAAGGTATTCAATAGAAATTATTCATATATTTCTTCTTCTACAAACAAAAAAATGTATTAGACTAATGAATAGGAAAAAGTAGTTTTTGTTTTGTAAAACGAGAAAAATGATTTACCTTTGTATTCTGGAATTAAGAAGTAAATAAGATAAGGAATGAATACATTACGCTTGTATGGCGTAAAAACTTGAATAAACAATTATAATTGTATTACTGATGACCTATACCATCATTTGTTTTCTTTGCATCGCCGTATTGGCAGCCATCGTCGTCTTGTTGCGCCTCGGCGTGATATCGTTTAACGTGAAGCCGCTGGCGTTCATCATCGGCATCGGTGCACTGATACTGTTTTACAAGGCGCAGTCAGACGGTGAAATACACGTTCTCTCCGTCCGCATGGCAGAGATGATAGTCGGCGCGGTGCAGTGGGTTCTCGGTTTCGTGCGCTGATGGCGCATCCCTTCTCACTGCATTGTGAAGAAGCACGTCAGCGGATAGTGGTCTGAACTGCTTATGCTGTTGTCCACCTTGCAGTTGTATGGCGTCAGTTGTTGCGTACACAGTATATTGTCTATCCTCACCCTCATGCCGAAATGTCCGTAGGAATATCCCGGACCGAATGCCGTGCTGCGATAGCAGTCATTGATGTCCATGCTCTTGCCGTCAACGCCCTTTCCCGGATTGGAAATGGTGTGGCAGGTGTATGACTGCGGTATGTCGTTGAAGTCGCCGCATATTATCATCGGCGTGCTGCAATGACGGCGCATGAATGCAGCCACGCTGTCAGCCTGGTGTGCGCGTATGCGTGATGCCTCGAAAATCTTGCCCACGATGGTGCGCGACGTACTTTTGATGTATTCCTTCTCCTTGCGCTCTCCATGCATCATGTTGCCGAAGTCGCGACGCTCCTTCATGCTGAATCCCATGGTCTGCAGGTGGTTGTTGATGACTATCAGTTCCCTGCCGTCTTTATTGAGCCAGAACACTCCGGTCAGGTTGCCCTTGGTGTCATAGTGTATCTTTTGCTTGCGCAATATGGGATAACGGCTGAATATCACTATCTGGCTGCCTCCCTTGCCACATATAGAGTCCACATACGCCCAGTGGCTTACGAGCGAGTCGGGACATAAACCGAGCGGAGCCTCCTGCAGGCATACTATGTCAGCACCGCTGTTGGCGATATACTGTATCAGACGTTTGTTTTTCTCCGTGCGGTCATCGGGCTCCATGTGTCCCTTGCCCATGTTGTAGGTGTTGTATGAAAGTAGTTTGAAGGCATCCTTCGGCGTCTGCTGCGAACGGTGCAACGGACAATAGTGCGTCACCGGCTGGTATGCCAGCAGCAGTCCCACGAATGGTATGGGCAGCAGGCGCTTGCACATCAGTGCACACACCACGAGCGATGCCACCGTCAGCACCAATGCTATGGGGAAGGCATAGCCGGCCACTGCCAGCCACGACCACTTATTGGGGTTGAGCCATCCGGCATAACCCGTCATGAGCAGTGCCACCACCAGAAGCAGCATTATGACAGCCCATAGGCGACGGAACTTCTTCTTCATTTGTCAAACAGTTTTTTCTTCTCCTCCTCGGTAAGCGATGAGTAGCCCGAGCGGCGTATCTTGTCGAGTATCTTGTCTATCTCAGCCTCACGCTGTTTCTGCGCCTCCTCGTTTTTCTTCTTCTCCTCGTTGCGGCGGGCATTGTATTCCCAGTCCTTCTGTCGGTCGGAGGTAGTGTTGCGGTGTCCGTATTTCAGGTCGTCGTCAGCATCGTTGTTCTTGTCAAGGTGCAGCCAGCTGCGTATGCGGCCGAGGATTGTCTTGGAGTCATCCTTCACCTCGTAGCCGTCCCAGCCGTTGAAACCCGGCTTCGTCCTGCGCCAAACCCTGAGCAGCAGGAAACCGAAGAGCATACCCCCGAGGTGAGCCATATGGGCTATGCCATCACCGTTCTGCATCAGTGCCAGTCCCACCTCGATGGCGGCATAACCGATGACAAACCACTTGGCCTTGATAGGCACGGGCAGTGGGAAGATAAACATACGCTCCTCCGGATATGTCATGCCGAAAGCCAACAGTATGCCATAGATGCTGCCCGAAGCGCCCACGGTAGTGAGGGCATTGAGTGATATACGATCTATATCGGTGAGATTCATCATGTCGGACATCGTGGCTCCCAGACTTGCCATAATGGAATACACCTGTATGAACTGAGTTATTTCCTGACACAATGCAGCACCCAGTCCGCACACCATATAATATATAAGGAAACGCTTCTCGCCAAACGTGCGCTCTATCACACTGCCAAACATCCACAGGGCAAACATATTGAAAAAGATATGCTCAAGCGATGCATGCATGAACATATATGTCACAACCTGATACAGACGGAAATCGGTAGCCTGAAAATAATGCAGACCGAAAATATCATTGAGGTCGATGCCTCTTCCACCCAAAACGAGGTATGCCAAATAGCATATCACGTTAATGATGAGCAGATTTTTCGTTATCGTTGGTATTTGTCTCATAATTACGCACAAAATTACAAAAAAAGGGCCATAAAACCTTGAAATATAACGCAAAATAGCAGTTTTTTCGTGATTTTATGCATTTTTTTCATAAAAACGCTTGCAATATAGAATAAAAATATTAACTTTGCATTGTATAATTAATTCAAACATTTAAAAACGGTATTATAAATTAGTACTAATTTAAACATTTACGTAAATCATGAACAAGACAGAACTCGTAAAGAAGATTGCAGAGAAGGCTGAGGTTTCTCAGGCTCAGGCAAAGTCAGTTCTCGAGGCTACCCTCGAGTCAGTTAAGGAAGCACTCCAGGCAGGTGACGCTGTTCAGCTCATCGGTTTCGGTACTTTCAGTGTTGCTGAGCGTGCAGCTCGCACAGGTAAGAACCCACGTACAGGTGAGAAGATTACTATCCCTGCAAAGAAGGTTGCCAAGTTCAAGGCTGGTGCTGGTCTTATCTAATCTGAAAACTGTAATCAAAAAACTACCCCCCCGCCGTCATCACGGCGGGGGATGTTTTTTTAAGAACCCACCTTGAAAGAATATGACAGACTTCATATCACGCTTCCGCCGGCACCTCAGACTGCTCAAGGGTGTGTCGCCAAACACACTGGAAGCCTACATGCACGATGTGGGCAAACTCATCACATGGTGCAGCGACGAAGGGCGCGATATAACAACACTGTCACTCAACGACCTCGAGACATTCTCGGCATCACTGCACGACCTCGGCATTGCGCCTTCGTCACACGCACGGATACTGTGCGGAATAAGGGCATTCTACCATTTCCTCACACTCGACGGATACATAGACCAGGACCCCAGCGAACTGCTTGAGTCGCCGGTGCAAAACAAATACCTGCCGGAGGTGCTGTCAACCACAGAGGTGGACATGCTGGAACAAGCCATAGACCTGACGAAATGGGAAGGACACCGCAACAGGGCCATCATAGAGACACTGTTCTCGTGCGGACTGCGCGTGTCGGAACTCGTCACGCTGACACTCTCTAATATATATGAGGAGGAGGGATTCATACGCATCATGGGCAAAGGGGCGAAAGAACGCCTCGTGCCAATATCGCAAAGGGCGCTGAAGGAACTGCATCTGTGGTATGCCGACCGCAGGCAGATGAAGATAAAGCCCGGCGAAGAAGACTACGTGTTTCTAAACAGAAGGGGAGCACACCTGACACGCACCATGATACTCATCATGGTAAAGCAATACGCCATACAGGCAGGAATAAAGAAAACCATATCACCACACACACTGCGACACTCGTTTGCCACAGCACTGCTCGAAGGAGGTGCCTCACTGAGAGCCATACAGGCCATGCTCGGACATGAGAGCATCGGAACAACAGAGATATACACACATATAGACATGACAACTCTCAGAACAGAGATAGAACAACACCACCCACGCAACATAAAAAACATTTGCACAACTGAAAAATAATTGCTAACTTTGCACTCTGATTAATCTCCGAGTATTCGGAGTACTCGGAATATTCGGAGTACTTAGATTACTCTGATAACTCCGACAACCATAAAAAACAACTATAAAAAATGAAACTCTGGTCAAAAGGTTTTGAAATAAACAAGGAGATAGAGCGCTTCACAGTGGGCAGAGACCGCGAGATGGACCTCTATCTGGCTAAGTACGACGTCATGGGCTCCATGGCGCATATCACCATGCTCAACAGCATCGGACTGATTGCTGACAACGAGCTGCCGCTGCTGCTCAAGGAACTGCGCAAGATATACGACATCTGCGAGCGAGGCGAGTTCGTCATCGAAGACGACATCGAGGATGTGCACTCACAGGTGGAGCTGATGCTCACACGCGCACTGGGCGACATGGGAAAGAAAATACACTCCGGACGCTCACGCAACGACCAGGTGCTCGTTGACCTTAAACTCTTCACCCGCGCACGTCTGCGTGAGGTGGTGACAGAGGTAAAGTCTCTCTTCGACGAACTCATACAGCAGAGCGAGGCAACGAAAGACGTGCTGATGCCGGGATATACACATCTGCAGATAGCCATGCCATCATCATTCGGACTGTGGTTTGGCGCATACGCCGAGTCGCTTACCGACGATATGCTCTACCTGCAGGCCGCATACCGCATGACCAACCGCAACCCTCTGGGCTCTGCTGCCGGCTACGGTTCGTCGTTTCCGCTGAACAGACAGATGACCACTGACCTGCTGGGCTTCGACACCATGAACTACAACGTGGTGTATGCGCAGATGGGACGCGGAAAGATGGAACGCAACGTGGCGTTCTCCATTGCCGGACTGGCCGGCACGATGGCAAAGATGGCTTTCGATGCCTGCATGTTCAATTCGCAGAACTTCCAGTTTGTGAAACTGCCGAAGGAGTGCACCACAGGTTCAAGCATCATGCCGCACAAGAAAAACCCCGATGTATTTGAACTCATCAGGGCAAAATGCAACAAACTGCAGTCATTGCCTACACAGGTGACGATGATACAGAACAACCTGCCATGCGGATATTTCCGCGACCTGCAGATAATAAAAGAGGTGTTCCTGCCTGCCTTCGACGAACTGCTCGACTGCCTGCGCATGACTGCCTACATTATTAATAAGATGGAGGTGCGCCGCGACATTCTGGACAACCCGATGTATGACGCCATCTTCTCTGTTGAGGAGGTGAACCGTCTGGCTGCCGAGGGTATGCCGTTCCGTGATGCCTACAAGAAGGTGGGACTCGACATCGAGGCCGGCAACTTCACTCCAAACAAAGACATACACCACACTCACGAGGGCAGCATAGGCAACCTGTGCAACGACCGCATACAGGCTCTGATGCAGCAGACGCTCAGCGGCTTCAACTTCGAGCGTGTGGACAAGGCTGAACAGGCACTGCTTGCCACAGGAAAATAACCTAATACATACATGGTGCTGACCTGCGTTTATACACTGGTCAGCACCTTTTTTATATATCACAAGGGAGAGGGAATGATTACGTTGAAAAGAAGATTACACATATTGCTTATATTGCTGGCGCTCACCACCACCATGAGGGCAGCACAGCCTGACCGCGTGGTAGCCGACGGACACATGGAACACTGCGGAGACTCTGCCTTCGTAATGCTCACGCTCAACCCTGAGAAGATGGCAGTGGAGGCCGGACAGATGATGACCATCCGACCACACCTTATAGGAGCCGACCACAATGTGTCACTGCCTGCCATACACATACTGGGGCGCCACCCTTACTACCGATACCTGCGCGGACAGCAACTGGCATCGACAAACCCCAAGAGAGACATCTATATTTGGGAGAAGAAGCGCCACGATGACAAGTGGCAGCACTATGCACAAGGTCTGCCCTTCCGTCCGTGGATGGACAGTTGCCGGCTGGTGGTGATGGTAGAGGTGAGCGACGAATGTGGTGCGACACATCACGTCATATACACCGTGGTACAAGAGGCACAGAAGAAACAACGTGTGAGGATGTCTGAGCCCAAGCCGGTAACACTCACCGACAGCGGCACGGCATACATACAGTTTCCCAACAACGACACACGTCTGCTGCCTGAATGGCAACAAAACAAGGAGGAGCTGGGCAAGATTACCGAGAGCATCAGCAAGGTGCTGAACGACAAGAGCGCCACACTGCTCAGACTGCACCTGCACGGCTACGCCTCGCCTGACGGTCCGCTGGCCGACAACAGGCGGTTTGCCTCTGAGCGTGTGGACAGTGTGAAGAAGTATATCGTTGACCATACCCCACTGGCAGCTTACCAGATAAAGACCGAGTCAACAGCTGAGGACTGGGCAGGACTGCTGCATCATGTGGAGCAATGTGACGATAGCCGCCTGACACACCGTAAGGAGATAATAGGCATCATCAATGATAATATGGGTGCCGACCTGAAGGAACAACGTCTGCGCACGCTATACCCCGAGGACTATGCCTACCTGCTTGAGAACGTGCTGCCGCGCCTGCGCCGCACTGATTACCAGATAGACTATACGCGCCGCGAGATGATGGAGCAGAAGCCGATAATAGACTCCATCTGGCACATGCCCGACGTCACGCAGCATCCCTCGCTCTCCCCTGAGCATATAGAGACATACAAGCCCATAGTGGCAGTGAAGACCAACCTGCTGTGGTGGGCTGCCGCCGCTCCTAACATAGAGTTTGAGGTACCCTTCGGCAAGCGCCGCCAATGGAGCGTGATGGCTGAGATGTGGTGCCCGTGGTATGTGTGGCATAATAACAGTCGGGCATACGAGGTGATGCTCTTCGGTGCCGAACTGAGACACTGGTATGGCACCTGCCGCGACAAGAGCCGCGCACCACTTACGGGACTGTTCCTCGGACTGTATGCCGCCGGTGGCAAGTATGACCTGGAATGGAACTCCAAAGGCGACCAGGGAGAGTTCTACAGCGGTGGCTTGACGATAGGTTACTCCTGGCCCATACATCGCCGACTCAACCTGGAGCTGTCAGGCTCTGTGGGTGCCCTCGGCGGACCACGCCGTCACTATAAGGGAATGGCTAACGACACCCGTCTTGTCAAGGAATATGACACCTCCACCTTCTATGCCGGTCCCACAAAGCTCAAGCTGTCAATAGTATGGCTACTGGGCAACAAGGGACAGAGCGTTACACGCCGCGGCATGGAGAAGGAACGGCAGCGCAATCGCAAGGAGATTCAGAAGATGAACGACATGTGGGAGAAAGTGTATAAGAAATAATATGAGACACATATATAAAAGACATAGCATATTACCACTGGTGGCAGTAATGCTGCTGACAGCACTGGCATCATGCCGCCGCACCATAGAGGAGGACTATCTTGACTACCCCTCAGTGCAGGATGGTAACGCCACCGTGAATGCAGACACCACCTGCATAACAAAATGAAAGCTATCACTTCACCGTGTGAAAGCATAGCTTTTACCACCTGAAAGCATAGCTTTTACAGTGTGAAAGCATAGCTTTCTCAGCGCCCCTCATAAACCGCTGGTTACTAAGGATATAAAAAATGCCCCTGACGGGGCTTGTCTGTTTGCAATTAAGTTTGTATTTTTGCAATAGTAAAACCTAAAAACAAGATTATTATGAAGAACTTCGGCTCAAAACCCTGGCTGCTGCCACAGCCCGTGCTGATAATAGGCACCTATGACAAGGACGGCAAGCCTAACGCCATGAACGCCGCATGGGGCGGTACATGGGATATGCACGAGATAATGATTTCACTGGGTTCACACAAGACTACCGACAACCTCGCCGTAAACAATGAGTTTACCGTGGCGTTTGCCACAACCGACACCATGGTTGCCGCTGACTATGTAGGCTTGGCGAGCGGTCGTAACACCTCCGACAAGATGGAGCGCACCGGATGGACCGCAGAGAAGGCTCCCAACGTCAACGCGCCGTTGTTCAAGGAGTTTCCTATGACCATGGAGTGCCGCGTGAAGGAGAAACTCAACGAGAGCGAGACGGGTTACTACCTCATTGCCGAGGTTATCGACATACAGTGTGACGAGCAGTACCTCGGTGCCGACGGCCAGCCCGACGTGGAGCGTATGCAGATAATAACCTATGACCCCGTGCACCACGGTTACATAGAACTGGGCAAGGCTGTAGGCAAAGCCTTTGCCGACGGCAAGAAACTGAAGTAAGCTTATGGCAGTATATGGTCTTGATGACAAACTGTGGTTCCCCGACCCTCACGAAGGGGAGCCTGACGGACTCGTGGCAGTATATGGCGACCTCTCACCCGAGAGGTTGCTGCTTGCATACTCTAACGGTTATTTTCCGTGGTATTCATACCGTGCTACTGCTGGTGCCATCTTCTGGTACTGTCCGCTTGACAGGTTCGTCATCTTCCCCGATGAGATACACGTCAGCCACTCCATGCGCCAGATGATGCGCAGCGATGCATACGAGGTGACGTTCAACGAGGATTTCCCTGCCGTCATACATAACTGTTCCACGGCACAGGAGCGCAATGTTGACTTCGGTGCGTGGCTCGGTCCCGACATGATAGATGCCTACACGCGCATGCACCGCCTGGGCTATGCCTCAAGCGTGGAAGTATGGGAGCGCGACAGCCACCGTCTGGTGGGCGGACTCTATGGTATAACACTTTGCGATTGTTTCTTCGGTGAGAGTATGTTCTCACTTGTGCCGAGCGCATCAAAACTCGCACTCATACACCTTGCCCGTAAGATGAAGGAAGAAGGCGGCAAGCTGATAGACTGCCAGCTTGAGACGCCCCACCTGCTCACTATGGGAGGGCGGCACATCACCTACGAGCAGTACATGGAGATACTGCAAAAGAAGGAATGATTACTTGCTGTGGGTAATCTTCAGGATGTTCTTGCTGTTGTCTATCTCAATCTTTCCGAGTCTGCTCAGAACACTCTGACCGAGAAGCAGCGGAGCCTTCTGGTTACGCACTACAGAGGCGCGCACATTGGTAAGATTCAAACCGCCGAAGTTCACATCCTTCAGGTTAATGACAGTACCTACACTTACCTCACCGTTAGCATCCATATACCTCTGGTTGCCTACCACGTCCTTACTTGAGAGATAGCCGTTCTTCATCATGAACGTAGCCTCAACCATGGAGACAGTGACGTCACTCGCACCGGTGTCAAAAACGAAATGCAGCGGAAGGCCGTTAACGTTACACTTCACCTTGCATACTCCACTCTCCTTGGTGAAAGGAACCTCCGTAGTTACTGTCTCCTTACTTGATACCTGCTCTATATCAGAATCCAAGTTCTTCTCATATATAGCCTTGTACTTCTCTACAAGCTTCTTATATTCCGGTGTATCCCTGATGAAGTCCATGTCATAGTCCTTCACAAGATGAGAGAAGCTAATATAACCTTCCTCAAAAGACTTCTCCAGATACTTCAGCGCATTATCCTTATCCTTCATTCGTGAGTAAAGACACGCTGCATTATAATAGTCACTTGCATGGTCTTCGCCTCTTGCTATTATGGTATCCAATGCAGCTATAGCCTTGTCATACTGCCCTAATCCCTGGTATGCATACTCCACACAACTGTATTTCTCCGGTGAGTCCTCTAACTCTATCACCTTCTTGAAGTCAGCCTCGGCAAGCTCTTTCTTTCCCTGACGCATATATATGTCGCCCCTGCACTCATAGGCGTAGGCATTGTCGGGGTTGAGAACTATCGAGGTAGTCATATCCTCTATGGCTCCCTCCAGGTCGCCGTCCAGATTCTTATACCATCCGCGACGACCATAGCCCAAACTTGATTCCGGGTCAATGGTCAGCAGGTTATCCCACTCTGCAATGGCAGCCTTCACATTACCCATCTCATAGTATATATATGCCTTCTTGACCTGATTTGCCAGGTCCGTGCTGTCCATGTCCAAAGACTGGTTGATACTGGCAAGAGCCTCATCGTATGCACCTATCTCACAATAACAATCGGCAAGCCTTTGGTAGATTGTAGAAGTGGCCTCTATCTTATTCGCCTGCAGGAAGTATTCTATAGCCTTCTTGTACTTCTTGTTATTCATGCTCATCAGTCCTGTAAGATAAGGCCATGTCAACTCATTAGGACTCTTTGTTGCCTGTATCTTCAGCTTTGACAACATCATAGAGGAAGCCGGCTCCTTAAGCTCAGAGATGAGTATGGCAGCTTTCTCATCCCAATCACACTGCATAGAGGTTATCAGGTCATTAGTGCCCTCATGCCACATCTCTTTCTGCAGTTCGGCATCAGCCCTGAAAGCATAAGCCCTTGAATTGGATTCATCCATCTTTATGACATGGTTGAACTGTGATATGGCATCATCCAGACGCTTCTGCTCCAGAGCATTACGTCCTATACCCATGTATCCCGTCACCTCACCTGGGTCAAGTTCTATCATCTTACGGTAATCAGCGTCAGCCTGGTAATAATTGTCCTGCTCATAATATATCTGCGCACGCTTCTCGTAAAGGCCGGTCTTCTCCGGATACATGCGTATGGCGGCGGTATAGTCATTCAGAGCCTTCACCGTATCTTCCAAGTGCAGATACACACCGGCTCTCGTCACATAAGAATAGGCTATATACTCCTTATCCTTCTTAGGCAGATACTTGATAGCGAGCTCCGCAGCAGTAAGCGCCTTGCCGTATTCTTCGTTCTGCAGCCTTATCAGCGCAATCCACGAATAAGAGTATCCACTCTTAGGGTTCTCCTGAATATCCTTGTTGAAATATTCGAGAGCCTCGTTCATGTCCTCTTTATTGTAAGCCTCTATTCCTCTCATGTAATTATAAGACTCCGGCCGCTTTACATTCTGGGCAAACACAGCAGTTCCGACAATCAAGGATATTACGAGCATTAACATCCTGCACTGAGAAAGACAAAGAGATTTCATATTCATAGTATGTGTGATTTTTTGCTTTAGTTGATATTGATACTACAAAATTACTTCTTTTTTTATAATCACACAAGAATTTGCCCTCTCAATGTATGAACATTCCCTGTCAATGTATGAAATTCTCAACTGTTCTTCTTATAGCTCTGCACAGCCCAGCATGACATGAAGGTGCCGATGGCGAGCAGGGCGAACAACTGATGGGAGATGGACTGGAAGCCGCCTCCGCGGATGAAGACAGTGCGTATGGCATCAATGAAGTAGTGCATGGGGTTGATGTAGGTGCTGAGGTATGCCCAGTGAGGCATGGAGCGCGTAGGCGTGAAGAGTCCGCTGAGCAGCATGATGCATACCACGAAGAACCACATGACGAAGATGGCTTGCTGCATGGTGTCGCTGTAATTGGAGATGATGAGTCCGAGCGATGAGAAGAACAACGCCAGCAGCATGGCGAGCACATATACCCACACCAGTGAGCCGGTACAGGTGATGCCATAGACCGCCCACGCAAGCAGCAGGCTGACGGTGATGATGAAAAGGGCCATGAGCCAGTAGGGTATAAGCTTTGCAAGTATGAACGCCCACTTCGATACCGGTGTCACGTTTATCTGCTCTATGGTGCCAGCCTCCTTCTCCCCCACTATGTTGAGCGTGGGCAGGAAACCCGTCATCAGCATAATCACTATAGCCAGGAGCGCCGGTATCATGAATACTTTATAGTCCTGCCCTTTGTTGTAAAGATTAAGCACGTCGGCACCGTTCATCCTTAAATCCTTCATTACTATCTGCGATAGATAGGCGCTTCCCATCGCTCCCTTGGTACCGTTTACGGCATTGGCGGCAATGAGATACTTGCCGTCGCGTATCTCCAGTATTATGTCGGCCTTGCCACGCTCTATATCCTTCATGGCTTCATGGTATGTAGGCTGCATGGCATTGAAGATGAAGTAATTGCTGGCTTCTATATCGTGAACCAGGCGCTGCGACTGTGTTGTGTGGTCTATGTCAACCACATCCACGCGTACATTCTTCACCTCCATCTGCATAACCCAAGGCATGACGCACATTATCATGATGGGGAATATGATGATAAGGCGCGGCAGGAATGCGTTACGCCGTATCTGCAGGAATTCTTTCTGTATCAAGTATCTCAGTGTCATAAGCCGTTATTCTAATCGGGTGTTGAACTTCTTTAACGATACCGCCAGCACTACAACAGTCATCGCACTCAGTATCGTGACCTCTCTCAGCACTTCATTGATGCCTACGCCCATTATCATCAGCTTGCGCATGGCTTCTATATAGTATCGCGGCGGAACCACGGCTGATACCCACTGCAACACCTGAGGCATGGACTCTACCGGAAACATCGTGCCCGAAAGCATGATGCCAGGCATCAGCAACACCATGGCTGACATGAGCAGTGCCACAAGCTGCGTCTGCGCGATGTTGGAGATAAGCAGGCCCAATGCCAGCGCCAGCAATATATATATGGCGGACACAAAGAGTATCCACAGTACGGAGCCCTGCAACGGCACGTCAAGCACGTACCTTGCCATCAGCAGTATGGTTATCAGTATGCAGAAGGCCAGCACAAGGTAAGGCACGGCCTTGGCTATGATGACCATCAGCGGCCTTACGGGCGATACGAGCAGCAGCTCCATCGTGCCTTTCTCCTTCTCTCTCACTATTGATATCGACGTCATCATGGCGCATACGAGCATCAACAGCATACCCATGATGGCAGGCACGAAGTTGTATGCCGACCGCATCTGCGGGTTATAGAGCATTCGCACATTAACAAGCGACGACTGTGGATTGACGATAACCTGTTGTGCATAGTTGGTCCACTGCTGTGCCATGTTAGGGTCAGAGCCGTCAACAATAAACTGCACCCCGCCTTTCCTGCCGGCAGAGCCGCCGGCAAACACCACGGCCATGTCGGCTTTCTGACTGCGTATTATCCGCTCTGCCTCCTGCGGCGTGCGTGCCGTCTGCGTTATGGTGAAATACTCTGACTGTGCCAACCGCTCTACGGCAGCCTGAGTCCTGTGGTCCGTCTGCGAAGTGACCACTATGGTACGCACGTTCCTCACGTCGGTGGTAATGGCAAATCCGAAGAGCAGCATCATCACCACGGGCATACCGAAGAGTATGAGCATCGTGCGCTTGTCGCGCAGTATGTGCCTGGCTTCCTTTATTACAAATGATATAAACTGTTTCATACACTTAATCGCTTGAACGGGTTGCCTGTCGCGCCAGGTAGGTAAACACATGGTCCATATCGGGCTGGCTGTATTCCTTCTTCAGTTCATCAGGCGTACCCATTGCCTTTATCTTTCCATCCACCATTATAGATATGCGGTCACAGTATTCAGCCTCATCCATATAGTGGGTGGTAACGAACACCGTTATGCCACGTGCGGCAGCATCATAGATCAGTTCCCAGAACTGCCGGCGCGTGGCTGGGTCCACACCTCCCGTAGGCTCGTCAAGGAACACCACGCCTGGCTCATGGAAGATGGAGACGGAGAAAGCCAGTTTCTGCTTCCATCCTAACGGGAGCGATGACACGAGGTCGTCCTTATGGTCATAGAACTGCAAGCTGTGCAGCAGTTCGTCGGTCTTCTCTCTTATCTCCTTGTCTTTCATGCCGTATATGCCACCGAAGAGGCGTATGTTCTCCGCCACGGTAAGGTCCTCATACAGCGAGAAGCGTTGCGACATATAGCCTATATGCTTCTTTATCTGCTCATACTCGGTGCGTATGTCGTAGCCTACCACCCTACCCGTTCCGCTGGTAGGCTGGTTCAGTCCGGTGAGCATGTGCATCGCCGTTGTCTTGCCTGCGCCGTTGGCACCGAGGAAACCGAATATCTCGCCGCGCTTCACCGTGAAACTGATGTCGTCAACGGCATGGAAACTGCCGAATGCCTTGACAAGGTGCGAGACCTCAATGACGTTGGCAAGTGATGAGTTCTTGCTTAGACAAGCGTCACTATGTGCCGAGCCTTGAGTTATGAGTGGTGAGTTGCCGTTTCCCTTCCTCTTAATCCCCGGCGGATTGAAGATGTCGGCAAACTCCGTCAGTATGTTTTCAGGCGTATCAATGCCCCTTACCTTGCCTTTGTCAAGGAAAGCCACACGGTCGCAACAGCGCACCTCGTCAAGGTATGGCGTGGATGCAACGATGGTTATGTTGCGTTCCTTCAAGGTGCCGAGCATCTCCCAGAACTCCTTACGGCTTACGGGGTCAACACCTGTGGTGGGCTCGTCAAGGAACAACACGCTGGGACTGTGTACCAAGGCGCAGCTCAGCGCCAGCTTCTGCTTCATGCCGCCCGACAATGCACCTGCCTTGCGGTCCTTGAAGCGCTCTATCTGCGAGTATATGGCGCGTATGTCGTCATAGCCCTCCTCTACAGTGGTGCCAAAGAGCGTAGCGAAGAACTTCAGGTTCTCCTCCACCGTCAGGTCTTGATACAACGAGAACTTACCCGGCATATAACCCACACGCCGGCGTATCTCCGCCATCTGTCTCACGGTGTCGTAACCGTCCACCGTGGCAGTACCAGCATCGGGCAGCAGCAGTGTGCACAGTATGCGGTAAAGCGATGTCTTGCCTGCACCGTCAGGGCCTATCAGTCCGAAGACCTCACCCTTGCCTACAGTGAACGACACATCACTGAGTGCCTGCACCTTGCCATACGACTTGCTGATATGACTTACCTCTATTGCTTGCATGAAAATGAAAACGAAAACGAAAACGAAGACGAAAACAGTAAACTATAAACAGTAAACCAAAGACTAAAACCTCACTTCCCCGTACATACCAATCTTCACAAAGCCGTCAGTCTCTATGGCTATCTTCACGGCATATACCAGGTCGGCGCGCTCATCATCGGTGAGAATGGTCTTAGGTGTGAACTCCGAGCGACTGGATATCCAGGTGACGGTGCCGGCATACTCTTTCTTCTGTCCGCCGCCATAATCGGCAAACACCTTCACCTTCTGACCTGTCTTGACATTCTTCAGCTGCGCCGACGTTATGTACGCACGCAGATACATGTGCCTTACGTCGCCAATCTTGAAGAGCGGTTTGCCCGGCGTGACATACTCTCCGCGCTCCCCATACTTCTCAAGCCCAGTGCCACTGACGGGCGACTTGATATGACATTTCCACAGTTGGTCTCTCAGCTGCCTTACCTGCACGTCGGCGGCATCCATCTGTCTGCTCAGCGCATTGGTGCTGGTCTGCAGTGCCGACACCTGTGCGTCGAGCTGTCGCTGCAACACCTGTACCTGGCTGCTGGCATCGTCAAGCATCTTGCTTGGCGCGGCACCGTCAGCCACCAGCTCCTTGTATCGCTGCTGCTCAGTGCGTGCCTTAGCCAACTGCTGACGTGTTGCCGCTATCTGCTTCTCCTGGTCGGGCTTCTGACTCTGATACACTGCCTTTGACGCCTCCGTCTGACTTATCTTCAGCCACAGCTGGGTGGTGTCAATGAGTCCCACCTCTGTGCCTGCCTCAATGTTGTCGCCCTCCTCAAGCGAGAACGTCAGCAGCGTGCCTGCCTGCTCCGCCGCTACCGTGGTCTCCGTTGCCTCAAAGGTTCCGGTGGCATCATATTCCTTTTCTCCTGAATTACACGCTGTCAATACTGCGGCAATTCCAAACAATAGTTTATAATTCATATCTCAGATTGCATAATTAATGATTAAACATTTTATTGGGGTAGTCAGTAGTTAAGGATTAAGGAGTTAAGACAAATGTATTGAAACTTTATAGAGAAAGAACGTAATGTCCTAACTACTGATTTCCTAACTACTGATTTCTTAACTACTGATTTATGGTAAAGCTCAGCTCATACATCTCCTTCAGCATCTGTATCTCGTGTATGGTGCGCTGAGTCTGTGCACTATTCTCTGCGTTAATCTCCTTCAGCAGGTCGTTCACGTCGATTATGCCGTGAGAGAGCTTTGACTCAGCAGCCTGCCTCACCGACGTGCGCAGCGATACTATCTCGTCATCTGCCTGCATCATGCGGCGGTAGCGGTCTATGTTCTCATTCTGCTGTATCTGCTCAAGGGTGTTGTTATACATAAACACGTCGCGGCTGTTCTCTGCCATGTCGCGCATCAGCTGTATCTTCGCCTTGTCGTTCTTACGGGTATAGAGCGCACCTATGTTCCACGACAACCGCGCCCCCACCATGCCGTTCCATGACCACCGGTGGTGCATCATGTCCTCAAACATGTTATAGCCCGGATAACCGTAGAATCCCTGTGCAAAGACTCCCAGGCGCGGCTTCAGCGCTGCATCGAGCGACTCCTCCTGCACATCGGCGAGCCGCAGCCGTGCCTCTATGACCTTCAGCTCTGGCCTGCTCGTCAGCGTGCTTGTAGTGGTGCGGGTTATAGCGGCAGGCTTTGAGGGGTTTCTCACCTCTATGCCGCAGAAGGTGCTGAGCATCATGGCGAGCGACTTTCTCTGCGCCTTTATGTCCTCCCCCTGCTGCACCACCTTCAGCCGCTCTGCCTTCACGCTGAGGTAGTCACTCTCTGAGGCTGTGCCACGGTGGTACATAGCAGAGATCTTCTCCTCGCTTCCCGCGAGTGTCTTCTCAAGGTCGGCATTGAGCCTTATCTGCTCGTCGGCAAGCAGCAGGGCGAAGTACATCTCGTTAACCCTGCGGCGCACCTGATACATGGTCACCTCTGTCTGTGCCTGCTCCACCGCACCTTGCATACGCGCAATGTCCTTCTGACTGCTTGTCATGCCGCCGTCATACACCGTCTGGCTCACGTCTATGCCCACCCGGTACTGGTCCTTGCGCAGCCCTTTCATGTTCAGCCCCATCTGCTGATACAGCGCCTGCATCTGCTCCGGCCACGCCGTCACGTCACTCTGGTAGGTAGCCTGTGCCGTGGCAGTCACCTGCGGCAGCCATGCCTTGCCAATGTTCTCCACCGTCAGCTGCGTGGTCTTCTCAGTCAGTCCATACTGCTGTATCAACGGGTAGTTACGCTCCGCTGCCTGCTGACATTCCTGCAGCGTCTGCCCATAAACTGCCAACGGCAGCGTTATAAATATAAAAAGTAGTTTTCTCATGATTCTCTTTCTGTCTGTCACTGCTGCAAAGTTACGGAGTCTTTTCCAAATGCCTGTTATCTGTTATAATGAAAAAATGTTCTTTTTGTTCGATTTATTCAACAAAAGAGCTTGTTTTCAGCAAAAAAGATTATCTTTGCATACAAAAAGGACTTTTTATGAACAGCAGACAGCCTAAACTGATGGACATGGCGCGTATGCGTGACATCATTACTCCGCACCTGGCGCAGATAAGCAAGAACGTGTTTTTCAATAACGAGCTTGCCGTAGTTCACGGCGACCACTCTGTGTTTCGACTGCTGATGCGCCATAAGCCGCCATTCTCCATCAACGACCACCGCCTCGGCATAATATTAAGCGGCGAGGCTCACATGAACTTCAACCTACAGGAGCGGCACATCACCGCCGGCACACTGGTGTATCTTGGTCCGGGCACCATCATCAGTCCCATCAGACTGTCTGACGACCTGCAAATCTTCGGCCTCGGACTGTTCTCTGACTTCCGCATGCCTTTCGCCTATGGCCAGATGCCCTCTACCTTCAACGGCCAGGTGCGCGACTTCCAGTTGCCTGTTGACGACGGCGACATCGGCATAGCATATCATATCATTGACACCATCTGGCAGGTAGTGCAACATGACAAAGACTATAACCGTGACTGTGTGACGGCGCTTGCAGCCGCCTTGATGCACCACTACGACCAGCTGTTCCACAAGCACAAGGATATCCTTACCTCCTCACGCTCGCGTGAGCAGACCATCTTTGACCGTTTTATACAGCTTGCCAACCAGCACTGCACTGAGCACCACCATATAGACTACTATGCCGAGCGTCTGTGTCTCACGGAGCGTTACCTTGGCACCGTGGTGAGGCAGGCAAGCGGCATCACCGCCAAGGAGTGGATAGACCGCGCCATAGTGACGCGCATAAAAGTGGAACTGCGCCACACCGACAAGCCGGTGGCTCAGATTTCTGACGAGATGGGGTTCCCCAACCCTTCTTTCTTCTCCAAATACTTCAAGCGCCTCACCGGCATGACACCTGCGGCGTTCAAGAACTCGGAGTAGTATAGCCTAAAAAATACAATGAGGAAGAATAAGCTATAAATCAAAAAAACACTGTTAAAATGTGAAGTAATTGATGAAAAGTTCTTTTTTTTCGATAAAAACTAATACCTTTGCATGTGTACATACTAATAACAGTACATTGGTAAAAACTAATA
>JAEEGH010005102.1_pt1 | contig 33272 bp, 30 predicted proteins | sample 9134181 | NCBI WGS metagenome assembly JAEEGH01 (sample SAMN16246544, study PRJNA631951) | gut metagenome | biome: gut microbiome; feature: rumen; material: DP-attached | host: Bos | place: Iran: Karaj | collected 2018-10
CTCGGGGTCGAGGGTCCGAGTCCTTCAGGCAGCTTTTTTTATTTAGGGGAGTTTCCCGAGTGGTCAAAGGGGACAGACTGTAAATCTGCTGCCTAGTGCTTCGTAGGTTCGAATCCTTCACTCCCCAGAAAGCATCCTGATATTTTTTCAGGGTGCTTTTTTTATGCTTGAATCTCTAAAAAATCAAAACTCTTTTTCCCGTCTATTCATTTTTTAAATAATTTTTCAATTAATTTTATTTCAAGGTTTAATTTTTTGTTTTATTGTAATATATTAAAAAAAGTATTATTAGTGTGGAGAAGAGATGAATATTAAATTTTGGGGAGTCAGGGGATCCATTCCTTCGCCTTTAACACCGCAGCAGATTCAGGCAAAAATTTCTGCCGCTATAAACCGTATTACAGAAAAAGATATTGCTTCCCCTCAGGCCAGGGAAAATTTTATTGCAAGACTGCCTAAATGGATTTATGAAACAGCTGGCGGAAATACTCCCTGTGTAGAACTTACTTCTTCCCTTAATAAAAAAATCGTTTTTGATGCAGGTTCCGGAATCCGCGTAATGGGTAAGTTAGGAATTCCACCTGAAGACCATCATTACAGTATTTTCTTCTCTCATTTTCACTGGGACCACATTCAGGGGTTCCCGTTTTTTGATCCTGCTTATAATCCCCGTTCAGTTTTTGATATTTATTCACCGTTTCCTGATATGGACAAATATCTTAAAGACCAGATGATTGAGCCATATTATCCTGTCAGCTGGGATGTAATGACTAAAAATATGAATTTCCATGTGCTTCATCCCGGACGTGAAGAAATCATTGACGGACTTAAAATCAACTGCGTGCGCATGAATCATCCCGGCTCTTCCTATTCCTATTCGGTAGAAGAAAAGGGGCATAAATTCGTCTATGCAACTGATGTTGAAATCAAAAATGAACACTTTGAGCCGTCCCGGGAGCGGACTGCAGTCTTTAAGGATGCTGATGTTCTTGTTTTAGACAGCCAGTACACAGTAGAAGAGGCAGCCAGAAAGGTAAACTGGGGACACAGTGCTTTCTGTTACGCAATCGATTTTGCTGTTGCGTGGAATATAAAAAAACTGTATCTTTTTCATCATGAGCCGACTTATGATGACCGTAAATTATATTCGATCCTTGAATCGGCACGGTGGTACGCTGAGTATATCTCAAAGGACCCTGTAAAAGTTTTTCTTGCTGTTGAGGGAACGGAAATAAAGTTATGATGAATTTTGATAATTCACCTTCAAATAACGAAACTTCTGAAAATTCATTAAATTTTACATATAATTTTTCTTCTAAAGAGATTAAAAATCTTGCTCTTTTTTTAAGAAAAAATCAGAACCAGATTCCGCCTTCTCTTGAATCTTTTGCCAGGCAGGTTGAACTGTTTATTTACAGCAGTATGTCAGTAGACGAGGTTGAAAAATTTTATTCATGAAAAATCAGATTAAAAAATATTCATTAATTTTCAGTTTAGTTCTTGTATTTGTCTTTATTGCAGGAACTTTTTTTATCCAGCTTTATGTACCGGTTTCTCAGTCAAAAAATTCTGATACTGTGCGCGTTGAAATTCCTTCAGGTTCAAGCGTAAAAAAAATCGGACAGATTTTAAAAGACAGCAGGTTAATCCGTTCAAAAAACTTTTTTTATCTTGCAAGCCGGTTTCCTTTTTTAATGGGACGGGGGTATTCTTATTCCCTTAAATCAGGTGTTTATAACATTAACCGTCACATGACGATGTCAGAAATTTTTCTTCTTCTTGATTCCGGAAAGCAGGATTTTATAGTAACTGTAATTCCTGAGGGGCTTACAATGTCAAAAATTGCCCTGACACTTGAGGAAGAAGGTGTATGTAAGGCTTCTGATTTTATGTTTTCCTGCACGGATTCTAATCTTCTTAAAAAATACGGAATTCCAGCCTTAAATTTTGAGGGCTTTTTATTCCCTGATACTTACTTTTTTACTCCATCCATGTCAGGCGAAGCAGTAGTTTCAATGATGGCTGATAACTTTTTTGAACATGCAGGTCAGATTGAACGGTTTGCAGGAAAAGAAGTGACAGACTATTACAGTACTGTTGTTCTTGCTTCCATAGTTGAAAGGGAATACCGCGCAGCCAAAGAAGCTCCTCTTATCGCCTCTGTTTTTACTAACCGCATTAAAGAAAATATCGGTCTTTATTCCTGCGCTACAATTGAATATATAATTACTGAACTTTTAGGAAGACCTCATCCTGAAGTAATTACTTATGATGATTTAAAAATTGACTCACCTTACAATACCTATAAATGGGCAGGACTTCCTCCCGGACCAATTTCAAATCCGGGGATGGTTGCATTAGAGGCAGCTGCAAATCCTCCTGTAACTGACTATTACTTTTTTACTCTGACTGATGAGGCAAAAGGAACTCATACTTTTACAAAAAATTTCAGTTCTCATACAAAAGCAGGTTCTCAGTTTAAGACAAAGAAGGCGGCGTCAGTTAAATAATGGCAGGTTTTATTTCCCAGGAATCAATTGATGCTGTAAAAGATGCAGCAGATATAGTCTCAGTAGTCAGTGAATATGTCAAACTTGACAAGCGCGGAAGTGATTACTGGGGATGCTGTCCTTTTCATGGAGAAAAAACAGCTTCTTTTCATGTTGTTCCTGACAGAAATGCCTATTACTGTTTCGGCTGTCATGCAGGAGGTTTTTCTGCCATCAATTTTGTTCAGGAGATGGAAAAAATATCTTTTCCAGAGGCAGTAGAACTTCTTGCAAAAAAATTCGGTGTTTCACTTCGTTATGATGATAAGGGAAATGAAGACTATAAAGTTGACCATACAAAAGATGATTTAAAAAATCTTTACAACAGGCTTTCAGGTACTTTTAATTATCTTCTTACCCAGACAAAAGGTGCTGACCGCGCCTTAAAATACATAAAGTCCCGCGGAATTACCGATGACATAATCGAAAAGTTTAAGTTCGGCTATGCACCGCAGGATAAATACTGGCTTAAAAAGTTTCTTTTATCAAAAAGTTTCAGTAAAGATCTTCTGGATAAATCTGGTCTCTTTTCAAAAAATTACCCCGACATGTGTCTTTTTTCAGACCGCTTTATGATTCCGATTTTTGATGAAAGGGGGGATTGTGTTGCTATGAGCGGCCGTGTAATTCCTCCTGCAGATGAATCCCAGCGCAAGTATATCAATTCTCCTGAAACGGTTATTTATTCAAAAAAACATACGCTTTTTGCCTTAAATCTTGCAAAGAGGGCTATGAGTGAGAAGGGCTTTGCAATTATCTGTGAAGGGCCAATGGACTGTATCGCTTATCATCAGGCGGGTATCACAAATGCCGTCGCCTCCTGCGGAACATCCTTTACGGAAGAGCACATTCAGAAATTAAAACGATTTGCTTACAGCAAAGAGCTTGGAAACCCTGTTATTTATCTTTCTTTTGATTCTGACGGGGCGGGTAAAACGGCAACGTTTAAGGCAATTCTTGCCTGCCGGAAAGCTGGTTTTACGGTAAAGGTAATCAGGCTTACAGGCGGAAAAGATCCTTCGGAAATTTTATTAAAATACGGGCCTGATACATTGACGGCTGACGTAAATAACGCTATATTAGATTCTGACTATCTGTTTGTTTCTTTGTCGCATGAATATCCGGTTGATACACCGGAAGGAAAAACAAGGGCTGCAATGTCCTTTTTTCAGTATGTAGATGCGTTACAGACTGACATCCAGAAAGAAACGTGCCTGGATCAGCTTTGTCAGAAATTTAATCTTTCAAGACAGGCTGTTTTAAGGGATTACAGCAACCGGGAAGCTGCCGTTAAGCGTTTACAGCCGCGGCCTGAAAAAAATACTGAAAGTAACCTTCAGAATATTAAAAAAGATTCTGAGTTAAGGGCTTTATTTGCAGTATGTGCCGATACAAGTCAGTTTAATCTGATGCGCAGGGAGCTGAACGAGGATGTGTTTGAATCTTCCCAGGCAAAACAGCTTTTCATCATTATGGAGGAACTTTACCAGAATAATAATCTTTCATTCAGTTCAATCTGCGAGCACTGTGAAGACCAGAAGCTGGTTCAGCTGATTACCGAAGGCGTAACATCCGGTGAATATTCAGCAAATACAGAAAAAATTGTACAGGACAGTATCGCATTGATCAGACAGAGGGAACTGGTAAGGCAGAAGGAATATATACTCAACCGTATAACAGGTCTTGGAAATCCTTCCACTCCAGAACAGGCAGAAGAATTAAATTCACTGCTTAAAGAAAAGATGAAAATCGACAGCCTGCTGAAAGCCGGAGATAAATAGCTTTTCAGAAGGTATTTTTTTAATAAAAAAGAGGCGGAAAATGGATCAGGAACTCGATCCCTCAGTTGTTAAACTTCTTGAATATGCTAAAGATAAACAGATAATTTCCTGGGATGAAATAAGCGAAATTCTCGGACAGGATTTTGTTAATTCACCAAAAATGGAAGAAGTTCTTCAGCTTCTTACTCAGAACAACATTCAGGTTATGGAAGAAGATACCCTCGATGAAGATGAGGATGATGAAGCTGATGATGAAGATTTAGAAGGCGATGAAGATGCAGATGCTGCAGAAGACGGGGAACGCCTTGTAAACAGCGACAAAGATTCAAATGTTGATGACCCGATTCGTCTTTATTTACGTGAAATCGGTAAAGAAAAGCTTCTTACCGCAGAAGAAGAAGTAAAATATTCAAAAGAAATGGAAGACGGCGAAAACATCATTAAAGGTGTTATAAAAGATTCAGGCATGATGATTCCTGAGTTTTTTGCCGTTGCCCAGAAAGCCTTTACACGTATTGATCCTCATGAACCTGGAAAGGCCAGAAAAGAAATTAACGAAGAAATGGCAGAAAAGCGCCGCTTAAAGAGCTGCTATTCAGAATGGATTAAACCAATTCTTCCTGAAATGAAGCAGTATATGGCGTTAAAAAAACAGCTTTTTGATGCTGAACAGTCTGCAGAAATATTCAATAACCCGCAGCTTATTGCTTTACAGAAAAAGATTGTTCCTGAATTGAAGAAGATTGAAATTCAGTCAGAAGAAATCGAAAAATTCAGCGGAAAATTTGAAGAAGCAACTGACAAAATTGAAGATTACCGTCACAACCAGGAAAAGAAAATGAAGGAGCTGAGAATCTCAAATCCTTCGGAACTCAGAAGCCTTGGACGTAAGCTTGCAATTCACTCAGAATCAGTAAAACTTGAAAAAGAACTGGGAATGTCGAGTGATGAAATCCGTGACGTTTACACCCAGATTCAGAAAATTGACCGTAAGCTCCGCCGCATGGAATACGATTTTGAAAACTGTGTAGAAGATATCCTTACAAAAGCAAAGGAAATCGAACGCGGAAAGAGAATGATGGAGAAGGCTAAAAACAAACTTATCAATGCTAACCTCCGTCTTGTTGTATCAATTGCAAAAAAATATACAAACCGCGGACTTCAGTTCTTTGATCTTGTTCAGGAAGGAAACATCGGTCTTATTAAGGCTGTTGAAAAATTTGAATACCGCAAAGGCTATAAATTTTCAACATATGCAACCTGGTGGATTCGTCAGGCAATTACACGTTCAATTTCAGATCAGGCACGTACAATCCGTGTTCCTGTACATATGATTGAACAGATTAACAAGGTTGTGCGCGAAAGCCGCCAGCTCATGCAGAAACTTGGCCGTGAACCAAACGATGAAGAAATTGCACAGCAGCTTGGATGGCCTGTTGCCCGGGTTAAGCAGGTTAAAAATGTTGCCCGTGAACCGATTTCCCTTGAAACTCCAATCGGAGAAGAAGAGGACAGTCAGCTTGGCGACTTCATTGAAGACAAGGAAGTTGAAAATCCTGCAAATCAGACAGCATACAAGATGCTTCAGGAACAGCTTCGTGAAGTTCTTTCTTCACTGCCTGTACGTGAACAGGAAGTTCTTAAGATGCGCTTTGGTCTCGATGACGGCTACAGCCTTACACTTGAAGAAGTTGGACTTTACTTTAATGTAACCCGTGAACGTATCCGTCAGATTGAAGCTAAGGCTTTAAGAAGACTCCGTCACCCGCGCCGTGCAAGCGGTCTTAGAGATTACATTGAATCTTAGTCCGTTTATAGACATAAACGCCTAATTTTTATATAATATTTTAATATTTTTCTCTGAAATATTTACTAGGGGATTTTAACATGGTAATGACAGAAGTGTTTGATAAGCTCAAGGCTCTGCAGGATGTTCTGGCAGAAAAATACAGTCTTGAAGCAAAAATTAACGATTCACCAAAACAGCTTTCTTCTCAGGATGAACTTCTTATCCGTCTCAGAAAGGAATTTCTTGAGACAAATGAGTCATATGAAAAAGTAAAGGAAGAAGTTGGACAGATTCAGGTTGAACTTGATGAAGCCGTAAAATCAAGAGAAGCCGGTGAAAAGGGAATGGATAATATTTCAACTCACCGCGAATATGAAGCTCTTGAAAAGCAGATTAACGAAGCTTCAGCAAAAGAAGCAGCTCTTCGCAAAGACCTTCAGAAAAAAGAAAAGGAACTTGAAGAATTAAACGAAAAACTTCGTGCCGATGAAGAAATGATTAAGGCACAGGAAGCTAACCTTGATGCAAACAAGGCTTCAATTGACAGCGAAGTTGCACAGTATAAAGAACAGCTTAAAGAACTTGAATCAAAGGAACAGGAAATTGTTCCTGGTCTTGACAGCGAAATTGTTTATAAATTCCAGCGCATTATCCAGCGCAACAGTGAAGGTATCGTTGCAGTTAAAAACGGTGTATGTACAGGATGTCACATGATTCTTCCTGCACAGTTTGCAAACGAAGTTCATGAAGGTGAAAAGATTCTTTTCTGTCCATACTGCAGCCGCATTCTTTTCCATCAGGATGTTGCAGAAGGAGAAATCGCAGAAGATTATCTTTCAATGGACGAAACAGGTTCACTTGCAGATTTTGATGATGAATTTGCAGATGAGTTTGAAGATGAACTTGATGAAGACATTGTTTCAGAAGACAGCGATGAAGAATCTTCTGACGATGTTGATGACAAGTCAATCAGTTTTGAAGAATAAATAATTTAACAAGGGATGCCTGAATAGATTTTGACATCCCTTTTTTTGTTTACGGTAATTAATACAGAAAAGATATAACCGCGGATAAAAGTCTTAATGACAGGGCTTTTGTCTGAGGAAAGTCCGGGCTCCACCGGAAAAAATGCCTGGTAATAACAGGGCGGAAAACGGAAGTTGTAATTAAATTGCATAACCCGTTTTCTGACAGACAGTGTCACAGAAAATAAACCGCCTGATTTTTCAGGTAAGGGTGCAAAGGCGGGGTAAGAGCCCACCGCGTTTATGGTAACATGAACGGCAGGACAAACCTCATTTGGAGCAAAGTCAAGCAGTGGTTTTGAGTTTCCGGCTTTATAAACCACGGGTAGACTGCTGAAGGATTTCAGGTGACTGGAATTCAGGATAGATGGTTATGCGTTAAAGAAGTTTTTTAACTTCAATAACAGGACAGAACCCGGCTTATTGTCTTTTCTGTTTTTTAATTTATTAAAAGCGGTGGGAAATGAATTTTAATATTTTGCCTGATGGCACTGCAAAACCTAAAATAAGGATTGTAAGAAACCTTATTGTTTTTTCTCTCATAACAGTTACTGCCGTTTTACTGTTTTTATCAGTTCATTTTCTTGTTCAAAAGTATATTGTAAAAGGTAATTCTTTAACTCATTTAAAATCAGAATGGAAAGCCTATAACTACCAGAATGTATATACGGTTTCAGAAGAAATCTTAAAGGAAAAGCCTTTTAATAATACTGCACTTACATATCACGGTTATGCAGCTTTTTATCTTGCTCTTTCAGAGAATGATACTACACAGTCTCTTGCTTATTATGATGAAGCAATAACGAATATCCGTCTTGCCCTTCAGAATGCACGCTCACGGCTTGTTCCTCAGCTTGAATATATGCTTGGTAAAGCTTATTTTTATAAAAATTCAATTTCAGCCTATCATTATTATGCAGACCTGGCAGTTCTATATCTTAACCGTGCAGAAAAAGACGGCTATAAGGCAGAAGACATTCCGGAGTATTTAGGCTTAAGTTATGCCGCTTTAGGCATGACAATGGAAAGTATCAGTGCCTTTACAAAAGCTCTTCTTACACGCGAAAGCGACATGCTTCTTCTTTCAATTGCTGAACAGTATTATAATGCAGGTCAGGCGGTTGCAGCCGAACAGTATCTTTTCAGAATTTCAAGCGGCTGTAAGGATGAAAAAATAACAGATAAGAGTCACCTGCTGCTCGGTAAAATTTATACAGAGCAGGAAAAATTTGATGATGCTCAGAAAGAATTTGAAACAATTTTGGAAAAAAATGAAAATTCTGGTGACGCACTTTATGGACTTGGTGTAATATATGAGAATAAGGGTGATATAATTAAGGCTCGTTCTTTCTGGCGGAAAGCCCTGAAAGCTCAGGCAAATCATCCTGATTCATTAAAAAAACTTTCAGAATACAAATAAAAAAGGGTCCGGGAGGAAAAAATGGGTTTATTTGACCGTTTCTCAACTGATATTGGTATTGATTTAGGTACCTGTAATACTTTGATTTATGTACGCGGAAAAGGCATCGTAGTTGATGAACCTTCTGTTGTTGCAGTAGAAAAGGGTACAAAACGCGTAGTAGCAGTCGGAGCAGAAGCTAAGCGCATGCTCTGGAAAACTCCCGGCAACATTATTGCAATCCGTCCTCTTGCAGACGGTGTAATTGCTGACATCGACAGTACTGAAAAAATGATCCGGTACTTTATCAATAAGGTTATTCCCCGTCATCAGCTTTTTAAATCAACCAGAATGAAAATCGGTATTCCTTCCTGCATTACTCAGGTAGAACGCCGTGCTGTTATTGAAGCAGCCCTCAAGGCTGGTGCAAAGGAAGTTGATGTAATTGAAGAATCACTTGCCGCAGCCATCGGTGCAAAAATTCCAATTAATGAACCTGCAGGTCACATGGTCTGCGATATCGGCGGCGGTACAACTGAAGTATCAGTAATTTCCCTCGGCGGCATGGTTGTTACAAGTTCAATCCGTGTCGGCGGTGATAAATTTGATGAAGCAATTGTAAAGCATATCCTCCAGGTTTCAAACCTTAAAATTGGACAGCAGTCTGCAGAAAAAATTAAGATTCAGATTGGTAATGCAGAAGGCGACGGAAATACAAATGAAAAGATGGAAATCCGCGGTACAGACGCCATTACAGGACTTCCACGCCGTCTTGAAATAGATTCTCTTGAAGTACGTGAAGCCTTAAAAGAACCGGTAAAAGAGGTTGTAGATGAAGTAAAACGTACTCTCGGAAGAACACCTCCTGAACTTGCAGCAGATATTGTTGAACGCGGTATTGTAATGACCGGCGGCGGCAGTATGCTCAAAGGTCTTTCTAAACTTATTTCAAAAGAAACCGGCGTTCCTGTTATCCTCGTTGAAAAGCCGCTTGAATGTGTTGCTCTCGGAGCTGGACAGGCTTTTGATCTGTTTAAGGATATGTCTACAGACCGTCTCGTTTACAATAACCTTAACGACTAATTTTTAACGCAGTAAACAGATGGCAAAACGTTCATTTAACTTTGGTTTTTCTGAATTTGTATTTTTAATCCTTCTCTTTGTTTCAGGAATTTTTCTTGGTTTCTCAGGGGGAGGATTTGTCATTAATTTTCAGAAAGCAGGCTTTATCCTTGTTTCTTCGCTCCAGGAAGGAGTTAACTATGTGACAGGCGGTATTGCAGGGGCTTTTTCTGCAGTAAAGGAATTAAAGGATTTAAAGGCACAGAATCTCGAACTTTCTCAGAAACTTAAGAATTATGAGTTCATGCAGAGATCAAATACAGAAATCCGTAAGGAAAATGAGCGCTTAAAAGAACAGCTTGATTTTACCAGAAAAATTGAACAGAAAAATTATCCTGCACAGATAATAGGGCGCAGTCCAGATAATCTTTATTCAGGAATTACAATCAACAAAGGAAGTCTTAACGGCATTAAAAAAGGCATGCCTGTAATTGCAGTTCAAAACGGAACAGTCGGGCTTGTAGGCAAAATTGTTACAGTCGGTCTTGGAACGAGTCTTGTTATGCCTGTATATGACGTTAAATGTTCAATTTCAAGCCGCATCCAGAATACAAGGGACATCGGTCTTGTAACAGGCGGCGGAAGCCAGGATTCACCATTGCTGATGAAATACATAAAAAAAAGAGTTCTCTCTGAGCTTAATTTTGGTGACATTATCGTAACTTCCGGTGAAAGTGAAAACTATATCCGTGATATTCCTGTCGGAACAATTTCTAAAATTACAGTTATCGATTATGATTCATCCCTCAATATAGAAATTACACCAATAGTCGATTTTTCAAGACTTGAAACAGTTATTGTTACGGATTTGAGGGAAATTAATCCACATTATGAAGGAGGGCAGAGCTGATGAAATCTTTCGGCTTTTGCTGTTTATTTATGCTTGGATTTGCCCTGCTTGAGACTGCGGTTCTTTCAAACATTGTAATACTGCCTGCAGTTCCAGATATTATTCTTTTGTGTTCTCTTTATTTCAGTCTTCAGAACGGAAAACTCTATGGTGTAAGCGGAGGTTTCATCAGCGGACTTTTAATGGATTTTTTCAGTGCAGTTCCTTTTGGTTTTAACTGCCTTCTGCGAACAATATTTGGTTATATTTCAGGTGTTTTCAACAAGAGCCTTAATATTAACGGTGTATTTTTCCCTGTACTTCTCGGGATTTGTGCGACAGTTATAAAAGTTTTTATCATCCGCCTTATCTCTCTGTTTTATCCTAATGTAATCATTAACTATCAGATTTTTTCAGCTGCATTTGGATTTGAACTTCTTCTTAACGGCATTTTTTGTCCTTTAGTTTTCCGTTTTCTTGATGTATTTAAAAATACTCTTCTTCTTAACCCGGAGAAAGTAAGTTAATGGCAGATTTTGATAACGGCTATTTTGAAAGTTTTAAAAAATCTTCTCTCTTTCTTTCAAGAAACTTAAAAATTATCGTACTTCTTTTTATTCTTGCAGTTACTTTTGTTGTTTACAGTCTGATTCTTTTTCATCTTCAGGTAATTGAAGGAAAAGTTTACCGCGAACAGTCACACAAAATTTCAAGTCAGGTAAAAACAATTCCCGCAAACAGGGGTGAGATTTTTGACCGTAATGCTTCTCTTCCTCTGGTAATCAATACAGATTCCTTTGCGGTTGATTTAACTCCTGCTGAAATACCTGAAAATTATTATGATACGGTAACAGCAAGACTTGCATCTTATCTTGGCATTTCAAAAAACGATGTAGATAAAAAAATCCCTCAGCGAATGAGGCATTCTTATACAGCAATTGAAATCCGTGTAAACGTTCCTTTTGAGGTTATTTCAAATATTGCAGAAAACATTACAGATCTGCCGGGGGTAAGCTGGCGGTCTAAACCAATGAGAAACTACGTTGAAACCGGTTCTATCAGCCATGTAATCGGCTATGTAGGTGATATCACAAAAGAAGAATTCAACGTAATGTATAACCAGGGGTATAAGGCAAATTCAATTGTAGGTAAAACAGGTATTGAAAAGCAGTATGACAGGTATCTTCAGGGTGTTCCTGGAAGGGAAAGCCGTACTGTAGATGCCCGTGGTCATATTATTTCTGACGTGCCGGTGATTGAGCCTCCTGAGCCAGGAAAAAATCTTGTTCTTACTGTAGATTCACGTATTCAGACTCTTGCTGAACAGGCGCTTGGAAACCGTGTCGGAGCTGCTGTGGTTTTAAAGCCTTCAAACGGCGAAATTATTGCCATGGTAAGTTATCCTTTTTATGATCAGAATCTTTTCAATTCTGATGACGCCGCTTCTCTTTACAATGAACTTGCAACAAACCCTCATAAACCTCTGTTAAACCGCTGTGTAAATGCCGTTTATCCTCCTGCTTCAACCTTTAAGACGATTATGTCAACGGCAATCCTTGCAGAAAAAGCGATTCCTCCAGAAAAAAAAGTTGAATGTCCGGGACGTATTGTTTACGGAAACCAGACTTTTACCTGTCATATTAAATATCCTGGACACGGCTATCTTGATTTAAAAAATGCCCTTGCGCAGTCCTGTGACGTTTATTACTGGGTCGTAGGCCGCGATAATCTTGGTGTTGATAAAATTGCTTCTTACTCAAAAGAATTTGGTTTTGGAGAAAGTCTTGATGTAGATCTTCCTGCCCAGTCCTCAGGTTTTGTTCCGACAAGCCAGTGGAAAGAAAGACGTTATCATGAACGCTGGAAGGGCGGGGATACAATGAATATGTCAATCGGACAGGGCTATACTCTTGTAACTCCGCTTCATGTTGCTGATATGCTCGCAATGGTCTGCAACGAAGGAAAAATTTATAAACCTCATTTATTAAAAGAAATCCGTGATCCTGCAACAAATGAAGTTATTGAAGAAATAAAGCCTCAGGTCTTAAGGGAAATGAACATTGACAGTGCCATCTGGAAAGAAGTTAAAAGAGACTTAAGGTATGTTATTACGGACGGTACAGCTGAATATCCTATGAACAATAAAAGATTCAAGCTTGCAGGAAAAACCGGTACAGCAGAAGTTAACGGCGTAGAAGCTAACCACTGGCATTCGTGGATGGTGGCCTATGGTCCTTATGATGCTCCGGTTGAAGATCAGTACATTGTCGTTGTAATTGTAGAAGCAATCAACACCTGGGAATGGTGGGCTCCGTACTGTACTAATATAATTTTCCAGGGAATTTTTGCAAATCAGACCTATGATGAAGCAATTGATACCTTAGGTTTCAGATATTTAGTTAAAGCCCGTCAGAGACAGGAGTAGTGTGATGAAGACGAAGATTTTTCAGGCCTTTGATTTTTTTATTATACTCTGCGTTCTGTTTCTCGTTACGATGGGAATAATGTTTATTTATTCTTCAGGCATTAATTCTTCCGGTTTTAATGTTTCAAATGAGTTTTTAAAGCAGATTATCTGGGCTGCTACGGGAATTGCGATGATGCTTTTTGCAGCAGTCCTTGATTACAGGCGCATTGACCGCTATGTTCCATATCTTTTTGCGTTTCTGGTATTTATACTGATTTACACAAAACTGTTCGGCCGTTATGTAAACGGTGCAAAATCGTGGATAGGTTTCGGCGGTTTTGGTATTCAGCCTTCTGAATTCTGTAAAATCATTTACATTCTTTTTTTAGGGTGGTATCTTAACCGCTCAAAAAATGAAGGGGCAAGAAAGCGTTTTTTAACTGCTCTGGCAATTTTCTTAGTTCCTACAGGTCTTATTCTTCTTCAGCCTGACTTGGGAACTGCGATGGTTTATATTCCGATTTTCCTTGTAATGTGTTTTATTGCAGGAATTGAGCTTCGCTATATCTTTTTGATTTTTGCAACCGGTATGCTTACAATCATCTTTGCGGTTTTGCCGATTTATCAGAGTGAAATTGCACATGTAAATTACCGGGCCATAAATATCCTTATAAGCGGAAAACTGAGTTTTGTTGTAATTGCAGCATCTTTTGCTGTCTGCCTTACAGGTATTGCAGGAATGATTTTGTTTCCGCAGAATAAATATTTTTACTGGATTGCATATGCCTTTGGTATTATCTGTGCGTCACTGATTTTATCTAAAATTGCCGGCAAAGTATTAAAAGATTATCAGATTAAACGTCTGATTGTGTTCATTGATCCTGACTCTGATCCGCGTGGAGCAGGCTGGAATATCATTCAGTCTAAAATTGCCATCGGTTCAGGTAACTGGTTCGGTCAGGGATTTTTAAAGGGGACTCAGAGTCATTACCGCTTCCTTCCTGAACAAAGTACGGACTTTATTTTTAGCATTATGGCTGAAGAAACAGGCTTTTTTGGCTGTATACTCGTTTTTATGGTTTACTTTGGACTTTTGTTCCGCATGGTTTATATCATGCGTTCTACAAGCAATGATTTTGGTTTTTATATTGTTTCAGGTATTCTTGCCATGTTCTTTTTTCATTTTATTGTAAATGTAGGCATGGTAATGGGAATAATGCCGATTACAGGTATTCCGCTTTTATTTTTGTCTTACGGCGGATCTTCTTTGTGGACAGCAATGCTCTGTACTGGAATTGTAATGAGCGTTAACGGTCACAAGTTTGAGATGTAATTTTTTGAAATTGCCATGACTTTAATAAATCCTATTGAAAGATTCGGTTCCAGGCTTATCTCAGTTCAAAATCCGTCTACATATACTGGCGGTGAAATAGGTTCAATTGTAAAGCCTCATGCAGTAAATGACACACTTTTTAATACGGCAATAGCTTTTCCTGATACATATACGATTGGAATGTCTAATCAGGCCATCAAAATAATTTACCAGGGGCTTAACAAAAAGAAGGATATACGCTGTGAAAGGGTATTTTGTCCTGAAAAAGATTTTGAACAGCTTTTAACACAAACAGATACTCCTTTATATACGCTTGAAACTGGTATGCCCCTCAAAAATCTTGACATGCTTTGTTTTTCAATAGGATATGAACTTGGCATAACAGGGGCATTAAGCATTCTTGAAAACGGCAAAATTCCCCTGTTAAAAAAGGACCGTAGAGATGATGATCCCATAATTTTTGCAGGCGGAGTCGGAGCTACAAATCCTGCACCTTTTTCTGTATTTTTTGATGCTGTATTTATTGGCGAAGCAGAAGGGGGGATGTTTGAACTGTTTGAGAAGCTTGCACTGATGAAAAAGCAGGGGGCTTCTAAAAAAGAAATCCTTGAAGAACTTGCACGCTGTCCAAATGTCTGGACAGAAGATATGTCTGTTGAAAAGTGCGGGCACGCAAAAGCTTTCAGAGCAGTTTATGAAGGCTTTGACAGCGATGAACCTATTGAATCTTTTTTACCGCTTCCAAACATAAAGACTGTTCAGAATCATGGTGTTGTAGAAATTATGAGGGGCTGCCCGAACGGCTGCAGATTCTGTCATGCAGGAATTTATTACCGTCCGCAGAGGGCACGTTCTAAAAAGACAATTTTTGAATATGTAGATAAGCTGGTTAATCAGGCGGGGTATAAGGAGATTTCATTAACGAGTCTTTCAAGTGCAGATTATCCTGATATAGGCGGGCTTCTGCGTGAATTAAATAATAAATACCGTGCTAAAAATATTTCTTTTCAGCTTCCTTCATTAAAAGTAAACAGTTTTACACTTCCGCTTCTTGAAGAATTAAGTGAAGTAAGAAAATCTGGTCTTACATTTGCAGTTGAGACACCGGATGAAGCCTGGCAGTTAAGACTCAATAAAGAAGTGTATGCCCAGCATCTTGTTGATCTCATTAATGAAGCAAAGAAAAAGGGCTGGAACAAGGCAAAGTTTTATTTTATGGTGGGACTTCCTTTTCCTGAAACCGAAGAAAAAACAGAAGAAAAAGTTATAGTTGATTTTATGCTTGATTTACAGAAACGGACAGGTATTGTCTGCCATGTAAATGTAGGAACTTTTATTCCAAAACCGCATACACCATACCAGTGGGTAAGACAGATAAGTCCTGAAGAAAGTGACAGAAAACTCCGCTATATAAGGGATAATCTTCCAAAGGGGCGCTTTAAGGTAGGAACTCATGATGTTTCTACAAGTTACATTGAAGCCCTCTGCAGCAGAGGGGATAAACGCTCTGGAATGGTAATTTATAATGCCTTTAAAAAGGGGGTACGCCTTGATGCATGGGAAGATCATCTGAGGGCTGACCTTCCTTTGTGGGAAGAAGCCTTTAGTGAAGCAGGCTATGATGTAAAGGCAGAGATTCTCCGTGAACGCTCTAAAGATGAAAAATTGCCGTGGGATGATGTAAGTCTAGGCCCCTCTAAAAGTTTTTATTTAAAAGAATGGGAGAAAAATGAAAAAGAGCTTTTAACTCCTGTCTGTAAACCTGGCTGTGATCACCGCTGCGGTGTGTGCAGCAATAAAGTATCTGTCAATACTGATAAAATATCTCAGGAAGTATACAAAAGTGAACAGTTAACAGGATTGAATGAGTTGAACGAACCGAGCGGCTCTTATGACAGGCGTTCGGAGATGAATATTCCGTTAATATGGAGAGCTGTTTTCAGGTTCACTAAAACCAACGGGGGACAGTTTATAAGTCATCTTTCTTCGATAGAAATGTTTAACCGTGCTATCCAGAAGTCAGGACTTCCTGTTATTTATACGGCAGGTTTTAACCCGCTTCCACGTCTTGAGTTTTCTTCAACTTTGAGTTTGGGTACAGTTTCACTTGATGAAATTGCTTCTGTAGTTATGTATGAAGGCTGTGATGAAAAATCATTCATAGAAAAATTAAATAAGGAGCTTCCTTCTTTTATACAGATAAATCATGCCTTTATTTTTCCGGTAACAAACCAGAGACGTCGTGAAAGTCTAAGTGCGTGCCTCTGGGGAAACGAATACGAATATACCTTTAATGACGGAATATCAGATGTTAAAGGCTTTTTTGAAACTGAAGAAGGAAAGAAGTTTACTGATAAATCTTCTTTATGCAGTTTTGAACTTAAAGGAAATGTTCTTAAATGCGTACTTGAGTTTCATAAAGACAGGCCTTTTAGAAACGCGCTTGAAGAATATTACGGAAAAAAGATTTTTGAAATAGTTTCAATCAAAAAAATACATACGCTTGCCAAACCGGACATAATGGGCTGGACCCCTGAATTAAATAAAGAATACGCTCAGAAAATAAAATCAGAGGGGCTTGACGGTGCAAACAGGATAGTAAAAGCGAAAGTTTTACAGCCTGAGCAGAATACAGCTTCTGAACAATATACAGATTATTTTGAACTCTATAACAGAATTGCTCTTGTAAATGCCGCTTTAATTAAACAGCGGGATGAGATGTAAAAAGCAGATAGTTTTTGTTTTGCAAAATCCATATGGAAATTACCTATATCATTCAGAAATCCCGACGCCGCTCAATTTCTGTCAGTGTGATGACAGACAATCGTGTTCTCGTGAAAGCTCCTTATGGAACCAGCGAACGCACGGTGCAGGAATTTCTTCTTTCTAAAAAGGACTGGATTACAAAACATCTGGAAAAACAGAATAGGGAAGAAGAGAAAGCAGTGTCGCTCGGGCTTCTTTCTGCAGATGAAATAAAACAGATAAAAAAGCAGGCACGTAAGATAATTCCGCAGAGGGTAGAGTACTGGGCAAAGAAAATCGGCGTAACTTACGGGCGAATTGCAATCAGGCTTCAGTCTACCAGATGGGGGAGTTGTGCTCTGAACGGGAACCTAAATTTCAACTGTCTTCTGGTGCTGATGCCACCAGAAATTATGGACAGTGTTGTGGTGCATGAACTCTGCCACCGCAAACACATGAATCACTCAAAAGAGTTTTACGCAGAAATTGACCGTGTGTTCCCCGATTATAAACGCTGCAATAAATGGTTAAAAGATAATGGCGGTATTTATATGAAACGTGTTCAATGATATAATAAAGCAGGCGTTGCGGGCGACGTTTGAGCCCGCAGAGAGGGTAGGACGCAACGAAGTGCGGCCGCAGGGGGAGACTTCCCCCTCCCAGATACAAAGGAGGATTATTATGCCAATGATTGAAGCAAAGGTGACTATGCAGTTGCCTGCAGACAAAAGAGATGTTTTGAAGGCCGAGTTCGGAAAGGCTATCAGTATAATCGGAAAGCCGGAATCTTATCTGATGATTAATCTTATTGATAATCAGGATTTGTATTTTGGCGGAAATAAGCTTGATAAAGGCGCTTATATTGAAGTAAAAGTTCTTGGCAGTGTTGATGGGGGGCTGAGCGATAAAATGACTGCAAAACTTTGTGAGATTCTGGAAAAGGAACTTGGAATACCTGGTAATGCCGTTTACATATCCTATTGGGGCACATCCAACTGGGGTTGGAACGGCGGAAACTTTTAGCTGATAAGGCGAACTTATGATTCAGATATTTGGTACACTAAAAAACTTTGACGTAAAGACCGCTCAAAGATGGTTTGCAGAACGACGTATTCCGGTTCAGTTCGTAGACCTGAAAGAAAAAGAAATGAGCCGTGGCGAGTTTGACAGCGTTGTTGATTCAATCGCACGTGAAGCTGGAGGAAGCAGGACAGACGCCATTGAAGAAATGACAGACAAGAAGTCAAAAGACTATGCAAGTATCGCTTATCTTGATGAAAGCGAAAAAGCAGACAAACTCTTCGAAAATCAGCTCAAGCTTATGAAGCAGCCAATTTGCAGAAATGGCAAGAATGCAGCAACGGTAGGACTCGCTCAGAAAACTTGGGAAACCTGGAAGTAGATGAAAAACAAAACAAATTTTAATCTAAATCACTTCCTATAATGTGTATTCTGTCTACCAATAGATATAAAATTAACATCCTTACACCTTGACCGCCTTCCCCCTTTACAAAATCTCTTCAATATTCATCCATATTCTTGTAAGCTTTATCAATTTCTTTTATCTCTTTCTTGAGAGATTTGTTTACAGCACTTTTATTAAAGTAAGTAATGTCCAGATCTTTTATTCCCAACCATTCAGAATAACTTTCATAATCTTCACCTGACTTCTTTTCAAAGGCCTTAACACAATCTGACATTGCTCCAACCCCGCCAACATCCTCAATTATTCCAAGTCCTTCGCCATCAAGAACCAGCGGGGATGCTTCTTCGTATACTTCATCTTCAATGATTTCTTCAAGGCAGATAGGGAAAGTCCATCCGTCGCCAAAGTCATAAGCAAAAGTAATCGTATCACCGACTTTCTTTAAGCAGTCTTTGACCTTATAATTGCGGACATCGACATGTTTCCTTGGCTGAATATGTTTATGTTTAATCGCAAACTCATCATCAGACGCATTCATTTCTTCATCAAAGTATACCTGCAGATTGAGGTTTTCTGATGGAACATCAAAATCATAAATGTGACTGGCATTACCATCAAACATAGAAATCATACAGGAAGCAAGACTCAGCATCGACATATTCTTTTTAATCAGAAAAGTTCTGTGAATCTTTGGTTCAAAGCCTTCAAGTTCCGTATAAAGCTTATAAACACCGCCCTTATTCTTTTGGGGCCTTTCCTTTTCTCCAATAACATTAATCTGGCAGAGCTTCATGGCAGAAAGTGCTGTTTTATGACTTTCAGGAGTTACGCAGGCACAGCAGCTTGCATCAACCGTAATCTTTACTTCCGGAAGTTTTGCTTTAAGAATAAATGCATTGCTGATAACACAGATTCCGGTGCAGAGCCCAACAAGTTCAATTTCTTCAAGGTCGCTCAAAGTTGCAACATAGTCAGCAAGGTCCATTGAACCAAAGGATGGCTTATTAAAAATGCGGCTGTCCCCTACTTCCAGCTTGCTTGAAATCTGCCAGCCGTCACTTCCTTCTACACAGTGCAGAACGGGAAGATTCTTTCCTTCCTGGGTTTCCAGATAATTGCTCTGGTGAGTATCTCGTGTAAAGATTACAGTTTCACCTGTAGCACGGGCACTGGCAATTTTCTTTGCAACATTGGGTACGATTGCCACAGCTTCCTTTGTCCCAAGAGAACCGTCTATAAAATCATTCTGCATGTCGATTACGATTAAAAGTTTCATTTTTTATTTGTCTCCTATTTTATACATCAATTACTTCAATCAAAAAACTCACCGGCCTGAAGCCATCGTTGCAGCTTATCATTGCAGATTTAGGATTTTTCATCCAGCCGTCATAAATGTTTTCACCACCATGAGCTAGTGTCATAACAAAAGGAGAAATGCTTTCCCAGGCTGATTCACACATTCCTTCAGGACGCTGCCAGCCATTTGCAATAAAGACCTGCCCTTCCTGAATATCACAGGCATGCTGAATGGGATTTTCGTATTTTTGCTGCAAATCCTTGTAATCTGCTTTACGGATTGCGGTGATTTTTATTTTGTGCATTATTGTTTCTCCTGTGACATTTTTGCAACTTCCCTTAAATATTTAAACGGGAACGGCACTACAGTCAGCTGGCCATTTCGAATAAAAGTTACATTCATAGTTTCTAGATAATCACGGAAGAATAAAGCTGTTCCCTTATACGGAACAATCTTCCTGACATGAGCAGCTTTTGCAATTGTCGTATTCATTCCGCTTCCAATCTGGCCGCTGGAATATAAAACACAATCGTCTGTATTCTTATAATAAATATCCAGACAAGCGCCAAAGTATTTAATCAATGAATCTTTACTTCTACTTACTTTCCCAGTTTTAAGAACCTGCCTTATCAATGAACATTCCGGCATCATAAAGAAAGCTGAATCCTGAATAATGTTTATTTCATCTTTATCATTCAAAATCAGACCTTTATACTTCTCATTGTATTTATTATGCCGCTCAGCTTTCATGTTGTTTAATTCAAAGATTTCTTCAATCTTTTCAAACTGTTCCTGATTAAATAAGTCTTTTGTTTTCTCTCCTATTTCAAATTCCCCAGAAGGTTTTACGTTCATGAAGTAATAATGCTTTTTATTATCATCATCTTGTTCATGCCAGCAGAAAACCAGGTCTTTATCAAAATTATAAGATGTCCAGTCTGTAAGTGTTATTTTGTGATTTTTAATTATGTCTTCTTTTACTATAAGTTCATTCAAAACAACAAGACAAGCAGCTTCTGGAACTTCTCGTTTACTGTTTGTAAAATCTTCAAGTGTGATATTTTGAACTACTGATTTTCCAGAGTTTTCATATGTATCTTTTTCGTCTTTGTTAATCTCATAATAACTCTTATTGTGAATAACACAAATATTCAATGCTTTGTTTTCAATCTTTGTAGAGTTCTTCAAAGACACATTTTCAAACAATGTTTTATAAGTTTTTGTTAACTGTTCACAAAAATATTTAGATGAAGCATCTTGTATTTTATCTACTATGTTTATTGTTTTGGTTTCAAGAAGTTTTTTAAGACGTTCTAAATGTTTTACTTTCTGACTTGCAGAACTTTTGACTTCCAGCTTGGCCCAGTTATCTTCTCTTTTTAGTTCTAGATTAATAAGTTCACTGAAAGCTTTATTAAACTTCTGAAGAAGTTTATCAAATATTCCAGCCTTACTTACTTCAAATGCCTGTAAAGATTTGGATTCCAAAAATGTAACTGCATGCTTAGTATTTTTATATTGGAAGTCTACGTATTGTTTTTGTTTGCTATTCTTTTCTGCTGGTATCAGAGTATTGTTAGTCTGTAACACAAATCTTCTTTGTTTACTGTTTTCAAGAGCTTCTGTAAATGTCTTTGATTTTAATTCAAAGGTATAGTCAAAATTGATTTTGAATTGCACACAGTAAACTTGTTTAGAACGGATTTCGGAAAAGTAATAGAGCTTTCCTCCAATGTTTGAGCAGTTTTCATTCGTAGAACTTTTTGCCAGAGAATTAAAGAAAAGCTGCAATAAAGAATGTGGGAATTTATCAAATGGAGCAGTCAGTTTCTTTTGCGAAAGATTATTATCATTTTCCGAATTGTATTTATCTATAAGTTCGTTAATTACGGACTTATTCAGATTGTTCTTTTTCAACATTATTAAAAAACTTGAACCAACAGTATATTGAATTGCAAGAAGGCTTTTGTTTATCGAAGATTCAAAAAGTATGTTAGAATCTGGTTTAAAAGATTTACCCTCATTTTCAATCAGATAAAAATCATAAAGAGAATTAATTCTGTCATAATTAAAAACAGTTTTATCTATATCAAATTGATTAAGTGTAATATCCATTTTAGCCTTCATTTAATTCATTCAATAATTTATCAAAAGCAATTTTATTATCCTTTAAAGTATTATTATCAAATAAATACGGTATTTCTATAATTTTTTCTGTTGAAAGTGTTTTCCATTTTCTATTTTCATCTGCAAAAATATTTATAATAATTGCCTTTTTACCATCAGCTTTTTCAAGTTTTTCATGAATGTGTTCTTGAAGTTTTTGATCTCGTGGAAGAAAAGCAGAATGTGGATTCCAGTTTTTAAAATCTATATAAATATCTTTATTAGGGATCTTAAAATCAAATAACTCAAAAAATTCACTATTAGTGATTTCTTCAAGCTCAATACCATGGTAATGAAGTATTTCTCTTCCAGTATATTCCCCCAAAGCACCTTTATAAATATTAGTAAAAACAGGTGGACAAAGAATATAATCATTCTTTTCAAATGTTGTTGCAAACTGTTCTTTTTCAAATAGAGCTTTTATTCCAGGTAAATATTGAAACTGTTCCAATCTAGCGACTTCTGCAGAAACACATTCATAATTATTTTTTGGAATAAAAGAAATATCAATTGAGTAAAAATCACCAGTTCTGCAATACCATACTTTGTTGTCTTTTCTCGGTAATGCAATATAAAATGGCTGAAATAAATCATCACAGTTATTATATTCTTCTCTTGATAAAGTAGGATGCTGCATTACCCAATGACGAATTGCCTGCCATTGTTCCATTGCATTTTCATTCCATCCATTTCTACCTTCCTGTACATACTTCATTATCTTTGTCAAAGCTTCTTCAGACTTTTCAATTCCTTCATCAATAAGATTCTGCTCAGACTTATCAATAATTTTTGACTGCCCAACACTTTTAATAAGAGCTTCAAATTCAGGATTCAGAAGATTCTTTGTACATGTTTGGATATTTAATACTTCGCTAACAGCATCATCATAGAAAATATATACATTCTTATTTTTCCTGTTTGTTCGACACAAACGTCCTACAGCCTGTACTAAAACTTTTGATGCAAGATTTGTTGAACTTTCAATATCTGTTGCTTTAATATTTTTTGATTGAAGTCCATAGTAATGTAGCTTAAATCCTTCTTGTATATGCCACATTGCTTTTTTTCTTGGCATTTCTCCAGAAGTCATTAAGTATTCAAGCTGTGCTAAATATTCGGTAAAATCATTTTCGCCAGTAGATTCATAAAGCTGCTTGATTAAATTAGTAGGTTTATCAAGATAAATTGCGTCAAAGTCTTTTTCATTGGATGGATCAAAATCATTAATCAGTTCAGTGGTAGAATCATCATAAACTTCATATTGTAAGTTTTGACCGGCACCGATTGTTGCATAAGTAGAAATAACAAGTATCTTTTTATCGTGAGCAAGCTGGGTTAAAAGCTCATCTTTTTTAATTTCGTAATCGTTTCCACTTCTAAGAATTAATACATGGTCTTCCCAAGTTTTTGAACCATAAGAAATCTTTTCAAAAATAGTTTGGAGAATACCTTTGTTTAATTCATATTTATCATCAGGAAACTTATTAAGCATACATAAAAATGACTTAATATTTTTATTTTCCAAGAAAGCTTTAAATACTTTTGCAATTCTTAAATATCTGTTTTTAAGATAATTTGTTGTATCTGCTTTGGAAGGTATTTTTTGATTTATAAGATTATAAATTTCTTCACATTCTTCATCAGTTTTAAATATTTCTTTCCAGGAATCTTGTGAATAATTATAATCTGAACATATCGGCAAAGCATTTATTTTTATTCTGTCATAATGTGAAGTCGATTGTTCAAACTGTTCTTTTAGTACAGAGAATTCTTCTGGATTCAATTCATAGAAATGCTTCTTGAGTTTTGGTATAAGATAATCCTCTAGTGCGTAATTACCAATTAAAGTATTGTAATTTGCAGTAGCAGAAATACCAAAGACTTTTGCTCTTTTACAAACATCAAGTAATATTCTCTCTGGTGTTGATTCCAAAGAAGTCATCATAATTGCAGAACGCAAAGTATGATTATTGTTATCCTCAATTGCATAATAAGAAAAACCGTTTTCAAAGAATGAACCATCAAAAACTTTCTTTTTAGATTCCTCAAGATTGCTTCTGTAAAGTAAAATCTGTTTTACAAAATACTCTTTGATTTTTGAGAATGAATCACCAGGAAAGAAGTTGTCTAATACAGAACGCAAAGCTTCTTCAAATGTATAATCTTCTATTCCTTTTTCTCTTTGTAATTCCTGCAAATTTATTGCTAGTGTATGGACAGAACCACTGAACTTTTGTAAGAAAGCTTTTACTGTAGCAACCATGTAAATAAAACTATTAGCATTTTTATCATCTTTTTCAGTGTAGAAAATTTCATTGAGATTAGAAGATTTGTTTTCTCTGAAAACGATTTTGTTTTTATTATCTTTGTTTGAAATTGTAATACTACGTAAGTCCTGGAATAAGAAAGCTGCATCTTCATTTTCAGTTTCAATATTTTTGAAGAAATACTGCATATTAAATTGTTTATATAACTTATCAGAACGTTCTTGTAATTCAGGAATAACATCTTCTAGTTTTTTTCTTAATCTACCTTCGTTGAATCTTTTCTTTGTGTTTTCAGAAGGACTTATAAGAGTTACAGGAAAATTTCCCTGCTCTAGTCTGTCATGAATCATCTTGTAAGTAATTGCATAGTCAATTCTTGAATCTGTTGCGTTATCTATTAAACGGCGGAGTACAGTTTCCTTTGTTGCGTCAAACTCATCAATAAAAATGATTGCATCTTTTGTTAGTCTTTTATAAACAAAGTATGATTTATCAACAATTGGATCGTTTCTTAAAAGGAATTTATCCATACTCATAAGGAAAACTTGTTTTTCGTTTGAAAGAATCTGAGGATAAAGTTTTAAAAGCCATGGCATTTTAGATTTTACAAAAGTAAGCTTAGCTTTATATCCAGCTTTTGGCGGAACATGTTCATTTATAAAAGACTTAATTCTTTTTCTGAAATTTGGTTCGAATGTATCTTTTATGTCATCTTTCTTAGTTTTTACAGTTTCAAGAATCTGAAAGTTTTTACGGAAGTGTGTATTATCTTCCATATCTTTACAGTATCTGATTGCAGCATTTAATTTTTTATATTCATTAAATTCTTTAATGGTATAAGGAATTTCTTTATCAACTAAATCCCAGTTATCAAGTACAAAATCAAGGTTAGATTTAAGCAGCAAAACTTTTTCATCAAAAATACTTTGTTCTGCCTCTGAAAATTTACTTTTTAATTCTTCAATCTGTAAATTCTTTTTTAATGAGGTAACAAATATAATTTTCTTTTTTGTCTTTTGTTGTATAAGCACGTTATGAATAAAACTGAAAACCGTATAACTTTTACCAGCACCAGTAGGAAGTGGTATCAAAAGGAGTCCATAATCTTTCATTTTATCAAATGCATACGATTCAATTATTGATTCAAGTGTTTGCATGTTCAATTATCCTTACATGATTTTTTCTATATCAGAGACGCTCCAAAAGCCTTAATAACATCCTCACTATCTCGGCCAGAAATAGGTTTACCCATTGCTTTTTCAATAACATCAAGAAGAGCTTTGGCTCGGTATATAATATGCCCTGAAAAATTGTCTGTTCTCATTAATTCAGGACTTAACATATGTGATTTTAAATATTCGTCTAATTGTTCTGGTTTGACATTATTATCCTTCTCAATTTTGTTTTTTATATACTTGCTTGGAGCAACACCTCCGATTTTTCTATTTGTGTCATAAGATATTGGAGTTTTATTTACAATAGAGTTCCAGAGTGTTTTATCGTAATTCATATCTTGGCAGTATTTTTGAGGGAATACATGGTGAATATCAATATTATCTGCTTTGAAGTTTACAAAATCCATATCTCTGCCGCTGATAAAATCTTTACTGTGATTTTTCATTATTAAGGCCATAATTCCTTTATAAGCGGCGCTTAATCGAGTTTGTAAAGTTAGTAAACGAGAAGGTTGGAAATATGCTTCTTGAACAGTTTTTGGCTGAGTACCTCCACCAAGCCAATCCATAACTCCTGTCATATCATTTACATATCTTGTTTCATTTGCCCCACCATACAATTCACCTAAAACACCGCACCAATACCACTGTTTTAATTTATCTTTTGTTGCGGTCACATTTATTTGCTTATTTTCAATCAAAATAGAACATAAAGCAGAAAGTGGAATTAACTGAGTAGAGTAAGGTAAGTCATTATTAGTAAATATTCTTTCTTCAGCTAATAGTTTCTCAGCTTCAATAAAACCTTCTATAAGCTTTGTTCTATTGGATTTATAATCATCTAGCTTCAAATTAAGGATATCTTTTCTTTTACAAGAAACAGCTGGACCTCCATTTTTGAATGCTTTGTACATAGTAAGGAGTGTCATTGCCGATAAGAAATCTGTTGCTTCAACCTTGCTTAGAATATCTCCTGTAAAATTATTAGTATGTATATTTTCCCAATCTTTTCTTAATTCAAAGTCATCCATTGCAAACATGGCTGTCACCAGTTCAAATACTGTTAATGAAACTCCGCCTGTATTTACATTTTCAAAAACCTGACAAACTGCTTCTTTAGGAGTATCCTTGTCCAATCTGATAACTGGAATTGCATATTTCATCATTGGCATTTGGATTTTATTAATAAATTGCATGAATTCCTGAACGATTGCAGGATCACACTTGTAATAATTAAAATATGCAGTTTGCCACATTGTAAACTTTGTAGAATCCAGAAGAATGTTTGCAGGGATTAATTTTTTTTCGTACTCACTGTTTTTTGAACTTAAATCTTGAATGATAACATTTCTACCAAATCCCTTGATTTGTTTATTTTCATCTACAGATATAATTGCATCGATTCGGTCAATTGTAGTATCAAGACATTTTGAAATATCAAAGTAGTAGAAACGCTTAATTTCCACGCCTTTTTCAGTTTTTGTATCAACAGGATTTTCACTATAAAGAGACGAGTAGATTGAAGTTAAACGCTGCTGTCCATCAAGAATAAGCCAGCTAGGTTTTGTAGAGGAAGCCGAAGTTGGACAGCCTTCAATAGTTCTATATTTGAAGTGAATAGATTCATTTCCGTATTCCAAAAACATAGCAGCCCCAACCGGGTATAAATTGGTAATACTGGCTAATAGTGCTTTAATTCTATTATCATCCCAAACCCAACCACGCTGAAAATCTGGAAGCTGAAGCTTTCCATTGTGGATATCTGCTACTAAATCTGATATTAATGTGTCTTTGCTTTCCATGTGTATACCCCTCCCTTAAATACCTTGATTAAAATTATTACCGATGCCAAGTGTTGAACACTTTATATTTATACCGAATATAGTTTTACTAATTGATAATACTTGCCCTATAAATGTTTTAGATTGATGTCCTTGCAGAAAACAAGAGTATGATGAACTACTTGTTGCCCAAAAAACATTTATTTCTGATTCAACTTTTATTCCACGTCTTTTTGAATAAATGAGTCTTGGTTGATCATCACCATCTGTTTTTGAACTTTTTTTAAAATAGACTCCCCCTGAAAAAGTTATAAAATCACCTTCATGAATAAAGTCAGAAATAGTCTTTTTGTTCCAAATACTATCTAAATCTCTTACTTCAATACATTCAAGGAGTAAATCCATTAATTCTTTCATATAAAAATACAAATAATTACATTCAAATGGATGAAATAAACAGAGTGTCACTTTAGAAGCTATTTCCCAATTGTTATAACTATTGATATATCCATTTTTATCTAAAATTTTTTTATCCCTTAAATACTTAAAATTATTGCTATGATTTGAGATACCAAAATGTCTGCAAAGTTCAAATAATCTTTTAATATTAAAATAATCATATCTATTGTTGCTAGCTTTTTGTTTTTCTTTTAGAGCTAAAGCAGTTTTGTGTTTTACTTCCTCAATCCATTTTGCCTTAAAATCTATTAATCTGTCTTTAGTTAAATTTAAGGTAAGATCACTGTGTGAGTGAGCTTTATCATGATGATTTGGGCACAAAACAACTAAATTCTCTTGGTCATGAGATTTTGATATATGCCATTCATTAATATGATGTATTATAATTCCTTTGGAACTATCTTTACAGATGCAGCATGTAAAATTACTTTCATATAATAATTGATTTACGGTTTCTTCTGGGATTGGGGGCCTACTTTCATCTTTTATTAAATCTATTTGTTTTTGGGTTAGACCGATATTAAGTAGTTTTATATCAGCTGTATTTTTAATTTTATTTAGGGAATAACCTTTTTTATATACTTCCTCCGCAGTAATAGAATCTATTCCTCGTTTTATTAAAGCTTTCACTGTATTATTCATTGATTATTCCTGTAATTTATATATCCTATTTTAATAATCTAAATGCTCTAAGATCTCTTTTAAATTCAAATGCAAATTCGATTGTAAAATGTATCTACAAGTTTTAGGTTCTGTGAATTATCTATAAGAGTATTTCCTAACATTTACAAACTCCCCTCATTTTCAACAAATCTATCAAAGTCGCTCTTGTATAATCTGTCCTGCACAATGCGGTATTTTTCAAACTCTGTTTCTGCATGAAGCTTTGCAATTTCTGCTGTTACTTTTCCTGCATCCTGCAAAAGTCCGTATTCAAACATCTCTATAAACTTATTCAATCGTTTTTCCCAATCTGACATTGTAAGCGGAATATGACGGTTCGCCATGTTTTCGGCAAAATCAAGGTATGCGGAAACCATGCGGTTCAATTGTCCTAATTCTTTTTCTGTAAGATAGTTTTTTGCAACTGTTACATCGCTTTTCTTTATCTTTCCATATGGGGCATCCTGCCATGTCGTAAGCCCCATATGTTCTTTTCTTGCATCAGCCCGCTCTACAATCAATTCTGCTGCTGTGTGCCCATGAACGGCAAAATGCATTTTATTCTGAACAGTGGCATAAAAACGTTTTGTAGCGGCGGCATCTTTGTCATAGTCAATTGCTGTTGCATATATATCCGTAATTTTTTGATAAAATTTGCGCTCACTGGAACGAATCTCTCGGATACGCTCCAGCTGTTCCTCAAAGTAATTTTTTGTAAGAATTGAACCATCATTTTTAAGGCGCTCATCATCCATTGCAAAGCCTTTGATTGTGTATTCTTTTGCAATATTGTTGACCCATTTGCGGAACTGCACAGCCCTTTCAGAATTTACTTTAAAGCCTACGGCAATTATCATTTGAAGGTTATAATGCTTTGTATCATAAGATTTCCCGTCCGAGGCAGTTATTCGAAAATTTCGAATAACTGAATCTTCTTCCAATTCAGAATCCTCAAAAATCTTTTTTATATGATAATTAATTGTATTTGTTTCAACTTCATACAAAACGGCAAGCATTTTTTGAGTAATCCAGATATTTTCATCTTCGTATCGGACTTCTACACTTTCGTTACTTCTGCCAGTCGCCGCAACAAAAGTCAAATATTCAGCAGCTGAACTACGGATTGTAACTTCTTTTTTTGTTTTTCTTGCCATTATTTCCCGCCTCCAAATACCATTAGAGAATTGCCAATAATTCCGAATCTATATTGAGAAGGTCATTTTCTTTTACATCAATACTTTTTTCAGACAACATTTTTTAGCTATTTCCTTTCACATTATTAATTACACAAATATCGCCCACATCACAATTCAAGGCTTTACAAATTCGCTGAATACTATCCATGGAAATGAATTCGCCCTTTGTCAGTTTAGCAAGAATATTCGTTGAGATTCCTGCCATCTCAATAAGGTCTGTTTTATTCTTATGTCCCATTTCTTTATAACGAGCCCAAAGCTTTGTATAATCAACTTGCATAATATATAGGATTATACCATAACTTTGTGTTTTAAGGACGAAAAATATCACGATTTCACAAAAGATTTTTCGTCTTTATTTTTCCACATAAAACTCTCTCATTTCTCATATACTGTTCTGGAGCCATCATCATAATTTTATTCCTCCTCTTCCTCTGTTTCTTCTCCATTGAAAAGTGGTTCTTCCACATATTCATGGAACTTGGTCTGGAACTTTCTGAAGATTCGCTGAAAGTGTAAAAGATCTTTTTCCCATTCCATTTCAACTGCATTATATTTTTTAAGAACTTCTTCATAGCCTTCCATCGAACTGGTAAGGATATTTGAACCTTCAATCTTCAATCGACCAAATCTGAAGGTTTCTCCGGCACCATCGAGAATATGGGTGTTTGATATTTCCTTTGGAAGCTTTTCTTATTCCTCTTTGTTTTCTTTTATGAGTTGCTTTATTGCTTTTGCCAGCTCCGGACTGTTGATTACCAGATCTTCAAAATTATTGTCTTCCCGGATTAACCGGCCGTCTTCTAAAAGTATGAGTTTATAGCTGCCTTCAAAAAAGCTCATACAGGCATATTCAAAAATAACTTTGGGAAGCTTTCTGCAAGCATCAAGAATCTTGAAGGGTTCGCCTGATTCATCAAACTTTACTGTCACTTCATTTGCTAAGATAACTTGAGGCAGGCCAATGACACATGGCACTTTATGTCCTGCTGTATAAACTTCAAAGTCTTTATATATGCCGCAAAAGTGGGTTGTTTCAAATCCTTCCTTCTTGGCAAGTCTTAATGCATATACTCTAAACTCCGGTTTTGTCTTCATTACCACTCTCCTTCCCCAAACTCGCCATACATCTCCTCAATGGCATCCTGGTCCCCCATTTCTGCAGCGTCAGCCACCTGCGCATAATACGAATCATAATCACGGGCAGAGTCATCAGAAAAATACTCTCTCTCCCCCCGGGCAGCCCTTATCTCGAAATATTCGTAAGCATCTTCATCATAATTCGACGGGTCAGGCCCCGCCTGATTTGAATTCTTTCGTCCCATGTTTTCAGGATGGGTATTTTCCCCGGAATCCCGAACAGTAGTGATGTTTTCAGTAGTGCCCGAGGATGCAATTACAATTATCAGAACAATTAAAATGAATAAAACAATAAAGCCCACAAAGCTGCTCCTTACCCAACAATTATAGAAGGACAAGGGGGTCATATACTGACCCTGTAGTTATTTTTTTTCGGAATTCCTGCAGATTTATTCAATTCTTGAAATATTTCTTCAGCATAAATGCCCACGCGCATCCTGATACAATGCTGTCAAAGGCGTTTCCGATACCAAAAAGCAGTGCAATTCCTGTTAAAGTCGGTGTCCACACTCCTGCCATATAGAGAATAAAGGCAGTTCCATAATAGACAGTGTTTGTTACAACCGATTCAAAAAGCATGTAATTCGTTTTTCCAAGACCATAGAACTCACAGTCAAATACATTCTGCAAGGCATACAAAACATAAAATCCTAAAAGCACCAAAACAAGATTGAACAACTTATCTACATCAGAAAACTGCAAAACATTTGCCATGAATGGTTTCCAGGCTGGAATAGTAGCAAACCAAATTACACAGACCATAATCGTAAATGCAAAATAACCAAGGGTATTATTTTTTACAGCTTTTTTATCAGTACTGACTTCCTGTTTAATTAATTCACCAAGCTGATTTACCGGAAGCAGCAGCCAGCCCCAGATAAAGTTGTTTGCAACCCAGTAGGTTCCCTGTTCATTTACCATATTTACCATTCTGCTTATCATCAACATGTAAGCCACATTTCGAACAAATGATTCTGCACCGGAAATACCGCCGACTTTCAATAAGCCTTTTGTCCATTTGAATGATAATTTTTCCTTATTGAAAATTGAATATCCTTCCTTGCCCAGCAGAACAACTGATACAATGAAAAGAATTAAATTCACGATTATGTTGCTGTATCCAATTCCGTTTACACCAAAATTTGCGGAAAAACTAAGTGTTGAAACAAAGAAGGTATCAAAAATTATGCACAAAACAAGCTTTGCTCCGGTAAGAATGTACACATATTTTGATTTTCCCAGGGTTACCAGACATACAAGCAGGAAAGAAGCAAGAAGAGAAAAGATATTTGCGATGCTTTCGATTCTTATATAAACGGCAGATTCAGAAATTATATCCCTGCCTGCAGCCATTGCTTCCAGTAAGGGATTTGTAAATAAGCAGATAAAAATCGAACAAACAGCATAAATACAAAAAGAAATTATCAGCCCGGTTTTTATCCGGTTTGTATATTCACTCTTATCAGAAACAACCTTTCCCATGAAAAAATATAATGGGAGAATTATTGCTTCGTTAAGGATTTCATAAATCAGATTTACCCAGGAAAGCTGACCCGCAATAGAAAAAGACCAGTCCCCGGGAAGCTGTCCGATAAAGAAAACCCGTACAGTTGTATAAATTGCAGGAACTAATCCCATTACCAGTAATGAAAGAAATAGTTTCCAGTTAATATTTTTTAAGGATTTAATGATTTTAGGCATGCCGTATTACACTACGAAGTTTTGCTATGGCAATTTTACAACATTGCAACCTTAAGTTGTTTTCCAAATACAGATGCAACTTTTTGAAGGGTAGACAATCGGATATCTTCAGAATGGTTTTCCATTCTCGAAATAACGCTTTTCTTTGTTTCAAGTTTTTCTGCCAACTGTTCCTGTGTCATTCCGCTTTCGAGTCGCATTTCTTTTATCATCATACCGATTTTGAATTCTTCATAACCTGTATCAAAATCTTTTGCAAATTCTGGATCTTTTTCTTTACGCTGAGAAATATAATCATCTAAATCAAATGTTTTATTTGCCATTTTCTTTACTCCTTTTTAGAAAGTCTTTCATTCGTGCTTCACAAACTTCTATTTCAGATTTCGGTGTTTTCTGAGTTTTCTTCTGGAATCCGTTTGTAAGAATTACAATATCTCCATTGTGAAAGAATCCTAACAGTCGATAAATATTTCCACTTAACTCAATTCTGACTTCGTAGAAATCGGTATCGGATAATTTCTTAAAGTATGTTTTAGGAACTTTCTCAATTTCCTGAACAGCCTTAAGAACCCATGCTATTTTTTGAGCAACTTTTGGAGTTTGAGAATCTATAAATTCCGCAACTGGACATTTTCCGTCAGCTGTTGTATAGAAAGTTACTTTTCTGTACATAGTTTATGTTAGCATATATGCTAACATTTTGTCAAATTATATTATAATCGGCGTAAAGCCTCGCACTATTACACCTCTTCCACCAGCTATTATACACAAATCCCCCACTTTAACCATAATAATCTGCTGTGCTACAATAGTCTCAAGGAGAATTAACAATGAAAACCGCTGTTATTTATTATTCACTCGAAGGCAATACCAGATACCTTGCAGAAAAAATTGCTTCTGCCAAAGGTGCTGATTTAATTGAACTTGTACCTGTAGAAACATATCCTGACAAGGGATTTAAAAAGTTTCTCTGGGGCGGAAAGGCCGCTGTAATGAAAGATCAGCCGCAGCTTAAACCATAC
>JAEEGH010005104.1_pt1 | contig 33267 bp, 42 predicted proteins | sample 9134181 | NCBI WGS metagenome assembly JAEEGH01 (sample SAMN16246544, study PRJNA631951) | gut metagenome | biome: gut microbiome; feature: rumen; material: DP-attached | host: Bos | place: Iran: Karaj | collected 2018-10
CCAATACTAACAAAGCCGTGCAGAAACGTATCCGCAAGGCTCTGATGCAAGCGAGGCGCGAGTTGGCTGACTACATCAAGACGAAACTTGCAAACAACGATCCACGAGGAGCGGCACGCGCTGTCAGGACTTCGGTATATAAGAAAATACTGGGTGGTAACATCAACATCCTGAACTCAAAGAAAGCGCATGGCACCAATAATTATGAGCCACCAAGAACCCTTCGCCCAGGTCAGCGAGGTGGCAACAGAAGACCAAGGTCACAGCGTACAAACACCGTCATGCACTATGCAGGCGAAGATAGACAATTTATTTTGAGATTTGTTGACAGTGGAACCAAGCAGCGTGCCATCGAGCGACTGACAGAAGTGAAGCGTAAAAGCGGTGGCAGCAGGTTTGTATGGAGACAGGACGCATCGAAGTACGGCAACAGAGGAAGCATCGCTGCTCGCAATTTCTTCAAGACTGGTGCCGACCCAAGACTGAGAAGAGCGACGGAATATCTCGCCGACTTGATAAATGAAGAACTCGAAGCGATGCTGACTAAGAAATAAGTAAACCCACAACCACATTTAACCCGATTAGTGAATGCCCACTAATCGGGTTTTATAGTTTATGGCAGATAGCATTCTTAGATTAAAAGTCGAATCACAGGAATACGACAACAAACTGAAGCAGGCGGCTCAAGGGCTCACCCGCTATGCCGACGAGTGCCGCAAGGTTGGCGGTACGCTCGAAGTGGTGGAGAAGGAAACGCTCGACTATGTGCGTGCCCTCGGACAGATGGATACTACCTCGCGCACAGCAACCGGCAAGTTGGTAGAGATGAAGAAGACATTTACCGAGCTCAGCGTGGTCTATAAGAATATGACCGACGAAGAGAAAAACTCTCCGTTCGGAAAAGCACTTGCCACTTCGCTCGATCAGTTGAAAGGTCGTATTGGCGAAAGCAAGGTGCAGCTCGATGACATCAACAAGTCAATCAATGGCGGTGGCGGTCTGACGGGTGCGCTTGATAGTCTGTCGGAGAAATTTGGCATGAGTGTCGAGTCGCTTGCCGGTTGGGGCACGGCCCTTGCAGCAGGCAAGGCTGCTCTCGACGTGGCCAAGGATGCCTTCTTCGCGTCAGAGGAAACCGTCGATGAATGGGGCCGCGTGATGGATTCGAGCAAGAGTCTGTACGAAGGATTCCTGACGGCTTTGAACACTGGCGACATCAGCGGTTATCTGAGTCGTATCGACAGCATCGTGCAAGCTGCCCGTGCCGCTTACAACGAGCTCGACCGACTGGGTACGATGAAGACCATCCAGGCACCACAGATGAGTGCCCAACAGACCGAGAATGAGCGCATGAGGATGATGATTCAGACGGGCCGCTACATCGCACCCGTTGACGGTCGCAGAGCATCCATGCAGAACGGTCAACTGCTGACACCCGATCAGATTAAGCGCATCGAGCAACAGCTCCAAGGCGGTATGCAGAAGGTGGTGACGCTCGTAGGCAACGAGGTTGCTCAGACAGGTCGCGCCATCGATGCCGTCTATAACCGTCAGGCGCAAGAACTCGGAATGAGCCTGAAGGAGTTCCGCAAAGGTACATCGTCAATGGCCGAGTTCGACAAGCGCATGGCGGGATACGACCAATATCAGAAGTGGCGTGCCGAGCATACGACCATCGATATGCAGAGTGGTCGCGAGACGGTTGCGAGAGGCAACCCATTCGAGCAGTTTGCTAAATGGGGAACATTCCGCGTGGATGGCGACCGATACAACGACCTCGTGAAACTCATCCAGCAGCGCGATCAGCAGGCAGGACAGGCATACAGCATGCAATCGCAAGCCTACAGAACGATGAACCGTGCTGAGGGTATCACGGTCCGTCAGCTTATGGGCGGCGGTTCTGGTGGTGGCGGTGGCGGTCGCTCTGGTCGCAGCGGCAGTAGCAAGGGATTCGATATATCTTCCATCGCCTTAGACCCGAACAAGGCGATGCTTGCAGCGGTGAAGGGTACAGGCGAGGACGGACCGTCTGAGGTGTGGAAAGCCATCACCGAAGGAGCAAAGGAGGCAACAAGCGAGGTGGATAATCTGACTGCTGCTTTTGAGAAATTAAACGAAGCTCAAGGAGTGACTGCCAAGGACGCCAACAAGGAATCAAAAAATATGAGCGACAGTTGGAGAACAGCCAGTGCAGCCATAGGAGCGGTTGGAAATGCCATGTCTGGACTGAAAAATCCGGCTATTGACATTATGACCGTTATCGGACAAAGTATAGCAACCATCGCACTGGCTTATGCGCAGAACCTCGCCAAAGATAAAACCACCTCTGGTAATATATGGGCATTTATTGCGGCGGCGGCGGCAGCGACCATATCAATGGCCACGACTATTGCCAGTATCCACTCTTCGACGGGCTACGCACAGGGTGGTATCGTAAAGGGCAACTCGTATAGTGGTGATAACATCTACGGTGGCCCTGATGCGATGGTTAATGCAGGCGAATTGGTGCTTACGAAAGCGCAGCAAAGCACGTTGGCGAGCCAGCTTCAGAACAATGGCTCGACGGTGAACGTCGTAGGCCGCGTGGTGGGTGAGGACATCTTCCTGTCGGCTGACAGATACGCCCGTCGCTCAGGTCGTGGCTCAATACTAACAGGTAAAAATCTATAATCGATATGGCACAATTAGGCAATAACATCCTGGTATATCTCAACGGCACGGCCATCGCCGGCACGAAGGTCAACGAGATACAAATAGAATGCGAGACGATTGAGATCACCAACACGAGCAGTGCGCAGTGGCGAAAGTTTATCGCAGGCCGCAAGACGTGGACGGTGAGCACATCGTTTCTTGTGCTGGCATCTGCTGACATTAAGAAAGTGCTCGAAAGCGGCACTATCTTCACACTTCAGATTCGTGACCGCCAGGGGTCGGCCATCCTTCAGGGGCAGGCCATCTTGAAGACCAGCAAGATGAGTTTTCCGATGGCTGCACTTGCCACCGGCTCTATCTCATTCCAGGGCAGTGACGAACTAAGCATCATCCAATAATGTAAGACTATGGCATATCAGCAATCATTCATATCGCTCGACAACGAGACTTTCACCCTGCGCATCGACGGAGTGACACCATCGGTGGCCCTGCTACTATCGGACGATCCTATATCGACAGACGAGGACAGCGACTCGGATATGTTTATGCCCGTCCGCACGCAGAGCGGATATATCCGCCTGTTATCTACAGACAAGACAACGTGGCGGCAATTTATCCCATCGTCTGCCACTGCGATGCCTGTCACGCTGAAGAAGGGTACGACCATCGTGTGGCAAGGCTATGTACAGACTGGCACATACGGCACGACGTGGCCAGCCATCTATGAAGACTTTGAGTTGCCTATCACCTGCGGCCTCTCTGTCTTGGAGTCGTTCGATGTCGATGTGAATGGCCCCGGCGACACGGTGACCATCGGACAACTGCTCGCCTACCTCTTCGGCAAACTTTCAGGACTGACCTATAAGGCTTATTTCCATTGTGGTAATCCCGGTTATGTGTCGGCATGGTTGCAGTATCGCGTCATCTGGCGCAACTTCCTCGACGAAGACGATGGTACGCTGAAGCCTTCCTACAACTGTCAGGAGATACTTGAAGAGGTGTGCAAGTTTTATGGCTGGTCATGTCGCACACATGGCGACGGCATCTGGTTCACGAACATCACGGACTCCGAAAGAAACGATGTGGTACAAGTATTCACGATGGCGCAACTCGCGAATGGCTCATCAACCACTTTCGAGACATTCTCGACACATGCACTTGCAGATGCCGACTTCGCCAGCACAGACCACAGCGAGGAATGGATACCAGGCTGCAAGTCGGTGAAGTTCAACTCAGAACTCAACGCCTTCGACACCATCATCGAGTTGCCGGATGATGATCTGCTGAAGAAATACAAAAATAACACACCATACAGAGGTGAGCACTGGAAGAATTTAGGATCAAACGAGGCATGGATTCTTCAGCGTGGAGCGCTCAACTATGAGAATGCGCTTGTGAAGATTTCGACCTATGTGGAGTCGGCTGTCGAGGGCAATCCTCAGTGCTATGGCCGTCTTGCGATTTTCGACATCAATATGGATGAACCGAAATTGAGATACAACTGGACTACGATGCTGGAGGCATTTCGTTCAGACGACTATGGGCCTCGCCACAGCTCGACACCGCTCATCGTCTTCGAGTCGCAGGCTTCATACATCCTGAGCGATGGCATTCTGTTTATTAATGGCAAATCGGATGCCAACTGGGAATGTAACGCAATCTGCACCCTCAAAATCGGCAGCCACTATTGGAACGGCACGGCATGGACTACGACCGTCAGCACCTTCACATTGAAATGCGATACAGAGGGTATCGAGGACACGCGCACCTCTATCAATGAGACCGAATATGAGGGCACGGGTATCGCCATCACGACCACACTGTCAGGTAAGATTTATTTCGCCATCAACGATGTTGTCCCAGAAACCATAGGGCTTACAAAAAACGGCTATTTCCCCTTGCAGGATTTCGAGATAGGCTTCGTGCGCAGACAACAGGACTCAGAGGCTAACGACCTGAACTACACCGCTACGGGTGGCGCTTTCCCTGAAGAAGTGACGGTGGACTCGATTTTCTGCACCGACAAATCGAAGACGGAAGGCAACAACACGATGCGCTGCGAGATGGGCTACGGACTGCTGATGTCGAATACGGCCGTCATCGACACTATCCCATACAAGAGCAGTTATCAGAAGCCAGAGCAACACAATGCCAACATGATTGCAGCCTATGGCTCGACCATCAGGCAGGTACTCACCTTCCAACTCTGGAACTCTCGCGTGGCGGCATCGCCTAAGTCGGTCATCACGCTTGGCGGTAGCAGATATTTCCCCGTCAGCATCAGTCACAACTGGCGCGACGGATTATCAACAATTAAAATGATGGCAATATGAGCAAGCAGATAACAAGAAAATACATCAAGCGCGTGGCCAATACCAACGCACGCACCAATGTTCGCCAGAGCAGTGGTGGCAGTGGTGGCGGTGGCGGCGCCTCGCAGTTCTGGGTTGAGGAAAACTACATCTCCAAACTCTTCTTCAACCGCCTTTTCACCGTGCTGGATGAAGATGGAAATGCCATAGAGCCGAACGACACGGAAACGGTCATCGAGTCTATTCAGTCGATGTTCGGCTTTTGGTCTGAACTCTATATATCCGCACTCGGACAAGGTAGTGGCGGCTCTGCTGCCATCACCTTGGGGATGCTCGACGATGTTCAGCTCACCAGTCCGCAGAACGGGCAAGTGCTGAAATTTAACGGCACGAAATGGGTAAACGGTGAAGGAGGTGGCGGTAGCATCGATATGCAGACCGTATGGGAGAACCTTGCCGCAGCGGGCATTCAGCAGATTAATGCCTCACACCTGTCGAGTGCGCTCTCAAGTTATGCCACGCAGTCGTGGGTGACACAACAGGGCTATCTCACAGCTTCAGCCATCAGTGATATGGCCACGAAGACATGGGTGAACACGCAGATCAGCGACATGGCCACGAAGACGTGGGTGGGCAACAACTACCTCGGACTACACGCCACAGCCGACGCAGCCACCAAGCTCGCTACGGCTCGCACGCTGTGGGGCCAATCGTTTGATGGTACGGCCAACGTCAGTGGCGATATGAGCAGCGTGGGTGACATCGCTCTCGGCAACGGCAAGCGCATCTATAATGCAGCGCAAGGCGCAGGAGGTGCACTTTACATCGGACGTGCCGACGATGGCGGTTGGGTATATATAAGTGATATGTGCTCGCGTCAGGGCAACAGCTATTGGAACGTGACGAGTGCGGGCAATGCAACCTTCGCAAATGTGCTATCGAATGGGTATGTGACCGCCCTCTCCGACATCCGTAAGAAGAACGTCATTGACGATATCGAGCTCGACGTGAATGCCATCGCCCTGGCTCGGCTCATCCGCTTCACTTGGAAAGACCGAAAATTCGATAAGGACAAACACGTCGGAGGTATCGCCCAGGAATGGCAGAAAATTCTCCCAGAAGCGGTTCACGAATCTGCCGACGGCACGCTCTCGATGGACTATGGCACCATTGGCATGATGTCGGCTGTCACCCTCGCCCGCAAGGTGGTGGAGCAGGAGCGCCGGCTCGAAGAGCTCGAAGCAAGAATCAAACGACTTGAAAATATTTTGTAAGGTATGTCACACTCTAACGGAATTATAAAGGCACCAGTGGCGATGTCTGATGTGCAGGTGGTCATCGGTTCGCAAAGCACCGACCTCGGCACGCTCTGCTCGCATACGAATATCAACAAGTTTGCGAGGTTCAAACCCGTGCGCTATCCTTCCGTCGGCTTGATTACGAATGCCAATCGCCAGAGCGTGGCGCATGGCATCGTGTTCCCCGATGTGGTGATAGTATCACAAATCACGGGTGCAGCCATACAAGACGCAGCCGCCAACGATTGGGATTATCAGTTACCTGTCGGTGGTGCATCATCCCCATATCGGTTGAGTGATTTCGGCAATGTCGAGAGTCTAAACAGCGACGGATATTTTCATGGAGCCGTGCCACCGATACAAGTGGTCTATCCGCGTGATGGCTGGGTATTTATGCTGGGTGATGTGCAGCGCACGCTCAACATCTTTATAGACCTTGCCCCCGATGATTCTGGCAGGAACTTGCAAGCATTCGATTTTGTGTCGGCAGGTCTCAATCTCAATGAGTGGACACTGGTGGCCTACGTTGATGACCCACAGAAGACGGAAAGTGAAAAAATCGTCGAAGCTCAAGACACCATCCTGAATGGAGGTGAGATCAGTGGTGACACGATTGTCGTACCATTTGCACCTCGCACCACTGGAACCTACAACATCGATGTGTATATCTGTATGTATCGCACCAACAACAGCGAGGGAGGTCGCAAAGAACTCCTTCCGCTACCGAAGCAGGGCGACTACAATCCCAGCGTGTTCAAACTGAAGATTGTGGATGATGCAGAAGCGAGCGGTGGCGGTATCCCTGGACGCGACACAGAGGAGATGTTCAACAACATCGCCTTTGCCCCAAGTCTCAATGGCGCGCTCGATCCCGACACGCATACACTTGTATATAAGACAGCATGGGAATGCACTGACAATGGCACAGCCAAGTGGCTGATGCGAGGTGGTGGCGACCTGTATGTCAGGATGCTGCTGAAGAACGGCAGCAGTTCGACGAGCAATCTGCCGCGTGGCACATTCCAAGTCGATATTGAAGGAACTGGCCCCGTATCTGCCACAACTATGTATGATGCAAACAAGAACGTCATCAGTTCGGTGTCTATCGCATCAGGCGGCACAGCTACTATTTACCTTCACTTCCAAGAATTGTTCCAGCGCATCGGTGCAGATTGGGACTATTCTGCAAGCGATCCTTACAATAACGACAACTGGAGTATCGACTTCACGCGCAATGGTGCAACGCTCATCGGTGGCGACATCTATGCCAAGAAAGGTACTGACGGATGGATAAAACGTTCAACATAATTTAAAAACAAAACAACTATGACAACTTTATTATTGATTTCCTTCGTACTGTTTGCAGCCTACATTATGGCAGCAACATTAAAACTCGGTGAGATGCCGGAGCGATTTGTTAAGTATTCAGATGTGTGGATGTGGCCGTGGCGCATTGCCTGGTTCGTCGCCATGTGGGGCGCGATAGGACTTGCAGCCCCAGCCGTGATTGAGGGCGCGACCGACAAGACCAAGTTCCTCGCGTTTATCGCCATCGCTGCTGCCACCGTCTATGTGATGGTAGCCAAGCTGAATACCGATGCAGACAAGACCATGACCGACGTGGCGGGCTTGGTGTTTATCGGTGTTTCGCAAGCATTAATCGCATTGAATCATTGGTGGCTGTTGTTCACATGGGTGCCAGCCGTCGCTGCCATCTTCATCTGGCGACTGAAATGGTGGCGCACGCTGATAGCATTAACCTCGATAGCGTTACTCTTTATATATGCGTTAATTTAGATTTTAGCAATGAATAGTTTTTTCATGATTGATGATTAATTTAGTTTTAGTTTTAGTTGACAGGGGCGACAGCGGTCGCCCCGTTTTTTTTGCTCACCAATCGGAAGCGATTGGTAAACCCACGACGGCTTTTTGTCCGCATTGTAGAAACGACAAAAAGCAAGATTCGATATGACGAACGACAAAGACACTGGCTTGAAGTGGCTGAGTATTGATGCCATCCACGCGCACTGCCGCATCGACTTCAACTGCGAGGACGCAGAACTGGAGCAGATGGGCATCGCAGCCGAGCAAGCCATCCTCGACCTGACGCGGCGCACGTATGAGAACTTCATCGATACCTATGGCCGCATACCTGACCCCATCTTCAACGCCTCGCTGTTGCTGGTGCAGAATTTATACAACAACCGCGACGCTGCCGACACACAGAAGAAAGAGGCCGCGCTCTATGGCTTCGACCTGTTGCTGAAGAACTACATGTGTCTGACGGGTGGCACACCTCTCCAAATAGAGCGCGACGGGCTGATTGACAAGTTGACGGTGGTGCAGACGGAGTTTGATTTTGACTTCGGCGAGATCACAGACCCGACGGATGAACTCATCGAAGCCTACGACACGCAGCGCAGGAACATGGCAGCACTCTACAACCGCTATGCCTTCATCCAGCAGCCAACGACGTACATCTGTCAGAAGTTCCGTGAGGCCATCGCCAAGGCGAAGGAGGACTGCGACGAAATTATCAACCGAAAAAACGAATAGGCTATGGGTTACAGTGCAGGATTCTTACACGACATCATCCAGCCGCTCAACAGAAAGGAAGCGGTGGCGGGCAAGTTCGGTCTCGACTCGGCAGGCATCGAGTGGGAAGAAGGGCCGTGCCTTCACGCCAATGTGGACTATGCAAAGGGCAAGTCGGCTATGAATGCCGGTGCGCTCGATGCTTATGCGGTGAAGATTGTGCGCATGAGGTATAACGCCACAGCCGTTATCAATGAACGCTCGCGTATCAAGTTCGATGGTCGTGTGTATCAAATCATCCCCGAAATGTTCCATCCCACCCACTACGACGATACGTTGCAATTCAACATGCAGTTAATCGTCAACGACAAGTAACTAAACCCAGAAGATATGAGAAAAGACAGACAAGTAGCAATCATTCACTACAACACGCCGGAACTGACCGAGGCGTGCATCCTGAGCCTGCGGAAGCACGGTGGGAAGGATTATCAGGTCGTAGTGTTTGACAACAGCGACGCAAGGCCATTCACAAAGAAGATGGACGGCGTGACGGTCATCGACAACACGCAGGGCCAAGTGATTGATCTTGACGCGGAGGTAAGGAAATTCCCCGACCGCAGCTATTACCTCGGATGCCCGCAGGGGAACGTCTTCGGGAGTGCCAAACACATGATGACGGTGCAGAAGTTATGGGACATTCTGCCAGACGGTTTCGTGCTGATGGACTCTGACATTCTGCTGAAGGACAATATCGACTTCATGTTTATGCGCGACCAGTGCGTTTGTGGACACATCCAGGAGCCACAGCCTGGCAACCGATTCGGCATAGGTCGTTTGGTGCCCATGCTGCTTTGGATCAACGTACCAGCTTGCAAGGCTGGCGGAGCCAAGTTCTTCGACCCTGAGAGGTCAATGGGACTGATGGCGGGCGATGAACATACACGCGGTAACTGTTACGACACGGGGGCCGCTCTGCTCGAAGACATCCGCAGCCATCGAAACGGTATGCACGGCAGACGAATCGACATCCGCAAACTGATGATTCACTATCAGGCTGCTTCGTGGCGACGCGCTGGGTTGGCCGGGCAGTTGGCGTGGCTCAATGCCAACCGCGACCTGTGGGCACCTTCGACGGACTACGAACTCGGCGACCCTGATTGGAAACTTCCTGCAAACAAGGACGCGAAGATATACATTTGTGCCCATGCCGACTTTGAGCCGGTGGTGACTAATCCCGTGTACGAGGTGGTCGATGCCCGCGACGGTGGCGACACTTGCAACGGCCTGCCTGGTTCGTTTTACTCGGAGCTGTTGCACATGAAACGGGTTTGCGACCGTAAGAAGCTGCCAAAGATTATCGGCTTCTGTGGCTATCGCAAGTATTTCTCATGGATGAACGACGTGCCAGAACTGGCCCCGATTATCAAGAAACACGGCGCGGTGGTGTCACGCTATTACCAGCGGCTCGGATCATCCGTGCGTGAGCAATACAAGACAGGTGTCGGCAACGTTGAAGACATCGACATCGTGACGGGAATCATTGACCGCGACTATCCCGACTTTGCAAAGGGCTGGCACAGGAATCTCGACCGCCACTATCTGCATCCCGCGTCGCTTTGCATTCTTCCGAAAAAGGATATGAAGGAAATGGTCAACACCATCTGGGACATCGTGGAAAAGTACGTGAAAGAGACGGGTATCGACATCGACCGCCGCATAGCCGAGAATCCTGAGAAGTACCACATGAACGAGAATACGTGGCACGCCACACTCGCCTTCCAGCGTCGCATCGGTGGGCAGATGTGCGAGCGTATCGTGTCCGCTTGGATTGACTGGAAATATCCTAATCAGAAGGAAATCCCGATGGTAACGACACAGCAACCACTTAAACACAATGAGCCATGAAGAGATACACCGTACTGACATACATCTTCAACGGCTACGAATTTGTGCATGAGGTTGGAGAGAAAGACCCTGAAGCCGACTATGTGCTGGTAACTGACGATCCAAACATCACAAGCGAGACGTGGCGCGTGGTGTATTCTTCGACTCCAGGCTATTCGCCATTCGCAAAGTGCTACGATGAGCGTTTCCATCCCTTCCGCTATGCAGATACCCCAATCGTTGTGCGCGTGGACGGCAGCATCGAGATACGCCAGTCGCTGAAGCCGATAGTGGACGAATTTGAGCGCGGCAAATATGACCGCTGTGTGATGATGCACCCATACAGAAACACAATGGAAACAGAGTACCGTGAGTGGGTCAGGACGCGCAACTATCCGGCAGCGCAAGCGGCCAAGTGCATGAAGGCGATGGAGCGTTTCGGCTTCGACTTGCAGACTGAGGGCATGATTCAGGGATGCTTTGAAATTGTGCGAAACGACCAGATAAACCGCGACGTAAACGACATGGTTTTTGGGATTATGTGCTTGGTGGGAACGGGAAAAATTGAACGTCTCGACCAGACCTTCACCACCTTTGTCATTGAGCGGTTCTTCCCGAAGATCAAGCTGATGGCCGTAGAGGAGCCGCTTGTCACTGACGGCAATCTGATGCAATGGCACTGGCACAACTCCGACAAAATCATCTACACGGGAAAGCCCATACCACCCCTGCTGTTTGGTAAGCCCATTAAGGTTTGGCGACCGCAGTAAACCCCAGACATGATTTTGCAAGAATAGTAAAAAGGAATAAGATATGAGTTTTTTCAGTAATCTTTTCAAAGCGGCTACGCCTGAGAATGCGCTGATGTTGCGCGAGGCACCACAGACTCCTGGTGTACCGTCGAGCACCATGCCACCCGAACCTCCGAAGGTGGAGGGCGGTGACTATCAGGAGCGCATCGTGCCCGTGAGAAGTCCTGAGTCGGCTTGCTCCGTTTCGGCGGTCTATCGTGCCATCACGCTGCGTGGCGACACGATGAGCGTCATGCCGGTGCAGTACCGCAAGAAGGACTTCGAGCGCGACAACTTCGTACAGGACATGCGCGGACTGGGCAAGCGCATCAACTATCTGTTGCAGGAAGAGGCGAACCCCATCATGACGGCTCCCGACCTGTGGAACCTCGTGGAACTGAACCGCACGCTGACGGGCAACGGTTTCGTGTATATCGAGCGTGACGAGTTCGGATTTCCGTTGTACTTGTGGCTGGTGAAGGAATGCGGCTACAACATCAACACCGCCACCTACGCCAGTATCGTGTTCTTGACCGACAAGGGCTACAGGACGGAGGTGAACGTGCCGACCAGCGACGTGATGCACTTCCCGAACAACTTCCGCTACCCGAACGGCTGGGGCAAATCGACGCTGCTCTATGCTTTCGAGGCTCTGACGCTGAACCGCACCCTGCGCTCGCAGGCTCTCGACACGGCGGCAAAGGGCGGTCGTATCAAGGGTATTATCTCGGAGAAACAACCGACGCAGGGACAAGGCACACTGGCCTTCGGACTGCTGAACCAGGGCGAGGTGCAGAAGACCGCGCAGGAGATGCAGAAGAAGTTCTACTCAGGTCACGACATCGTTTCGATGCACGGCCTTGAGTCGTTCCAAAACCTCTCCATGACCGCACAGGACATGCAGATGCTGGAGCAACTGGGCATCACCTACGACGACGTGGCCCGCTATTGGGGCGTTCCGCGTCCGCTGCTGATGCTCGATACCAACTCGCACTACAACGACTATCAGAACGCCACGATGGAGTTCCACACCCGAACCATCCTGCCGCTGAAGAACCGCAACGAGAAGGAAATCTCGCGCAAGCTCATCGGCATGAAGGACTACGGCACGCGCGACATCCACATCTGCGAAGACCCGCTGATGGTGATGGACCCAGAACGGCGTGCGAAGGTGGCACAGCTGAAGATGCAGGCAGGACTCTGCACCGTGAACGAGGCCCGCCGCGACTTCGACATGCCAGCGGTGGAGGATGGCGACGTGCCAATGGCGAGTGCCAACCTCATGACACTGAAAGCTCTCATTGCCAAGAGCGACGCGAGCACACAGTTGAAGCCCGGCAACTACACCGTGGAGGGAGGCGGAGAAGGTGGCTCGGAAGAGGGCTAAAACCTTTATTACTAATCAAGCACCCTGCTTCATTAGTAATCAAGCCACCACCTTCATTAGTAATCAAGTTTTTAACGACCAAAATAGAGGCTTATGACACCGAACCCGACAAAAGAAGAAATCGACGCTCTGGAGCGTGAGATTCAGCAACAGAGAAAGAAGCGTGAAAGCCGTGTGCATCGCGCAGTAAACCCCGGACGCTAAAACGCCCGATAAGTAGATAACATTTTCAAATGTAAAACGAGAATATGAAACAGATTAGGTTTGTACCCATCGAGGCTTGCAACCTGCAAGTCAGAGAGCCACAGGAAGGTGAGCAGGAAAGCCGCACCATCGTCGGAATGCCCGTGCTCTACAACGTGCGCTCCGTGAACCTCACTCCGTGGTCGGAAGACCGCGAAGTCTATGAAGTGCTGGAGGCAGGCTTCATCACTCCCGAACTGTTGCAGCGTTCGGATGTGGTGCTCAACCTGAACCACTCCACGAAAGTAACCGACATTCTGGGACGCTACCGCAACTCAGAACGTGACACCCTCTCGCTCGACCTGCTGGCACAGGGTATGGCTTGCCGTTGCGACATGCCACACACCAACAATGCCAACGACACGCTGGAACTGATGCGCCGTGGCGACATAACCGGCATGAGCTTCGCCTTCAGCGACAACCCGCACGACAAGGCAAGCGTGACCTACGAGCAGACCAACGAGCGCAGTGCCGACGGCAAGGAGATATGGCTGCGACACGTCCGCAAGGCTACCGGCCTCTATGACGTGGCTATCGTCACCCATCCAGCCTATGAGCAGACATCGGTTGTTACCCGCGAGTTTGCCGACGAGATCATGCGCCAGATTGATGAGCAGATAGAGGCTCACAAGCGCGAGTGTGGCGACGACGACGAAGCCAAGAAAAAGGCTGAGGAAGAGGAAGCCGCCAAGCGTGCCGCCGAAGAGGAAGCCAAGAAAAAGGCCGAGGAAGAGGAAGCCGCCAAGCGTGAAGCCGAAGCAAAGGCCAAGGCCGAGCAGGAAGCCCGCGAACTGGAAGAGCAGGAGCAGCGTTTCCGCGAGCAGCAGGCTATGCGTCTGCGCTACCAAGCCCGCCGCATCAACGACGAGATACTGGAATCACTTAATTATTAACCCTTATAAAAACGTTTTTAGACATGGCAAAAATGACTAAAGAACAGATTCAGGAGCGTCAGATGGCGATCATGAATCGCATGAGCGAGATGGAAGAGAAGTCTCGCGAGGCAAACAATGGCAACATCCTCTTCACCGAGGCTGAGAGTGCCGAGTATCGTTCACTCGTTGACGAGTCCGCAGGCTTGTCAGCACGTCTGCGCAACATGGTATCCGGCAAGGAAGCCGAGATGCTGAAGGAGCGAGAGGACCTGGGCGCAAAGCTGCGCGAGCGCATCAAGGCTTGTGCCCTGGAAAAGCGTGCCGAGAGTACCACTATCCTCGCCCACCCTGACACCGATGCCAGCCCGCAGAACACGACCGCTAACTTGGAGGCCGGTGGCTTGATCCCCATCGAGATTAAGCCCATCATCGACACCAAGGTTCCAGGCATCGAGCTGCCCGACGACCTGAAGATGGTTTGGGGCGTGACAGGCACACAGGTTATCCCTTACAGCACCAACGATGTGAAGTTCACCGTCGAGGGTGAGGTGACCAAGGTTGCAGAGCAGGCACTGAACTTCGCCAACATTCAGGCTGCTCCCGTCCGCGTCGCTGCCAGCGTTCCCGTCAGCTTCCGTGCTATCGACAACGCTGCCTTCGACATCATCGCCTTTATCACCTTCAAGTTCCAGAAGGGTTGGGCTATCTTCCGTGCGCTGCACGTCTATGCTCATGGTGAGTACACCAAGTTGCAGTCGCCCTTCGGCAAGGTTACACCAGTCGAGCTCACTCTTGACGACAACATCGGCGAGAACCTGGCCAAGGAGATTGCCAAGATGTACGACAAGGGCTTCGAGGGTGAGCCTGAGATCATCATGGACAAGACCACCGAGGTGGCTCTGAAGTTCAAGAAGCTCATCCCCGGCACCACCGACTCGAACCGCACCGTCATCGAGGATGGCAAGTGTGTTGGCTACCGCTACAAGGTGTCCCCCTACGTGGACTACGCCATCGGTAACGACGGTATCGGTGTGAAGGATCAGACCTACCGCTACATCGCCATCGGCCATTTCGGTTACCTGGCAGAGCAGCAGCACGGCGAGCTTCGCTTCAACATCGACGGAACCTCTCAGGCCAACTTCGACCGTGGCACTGTTGCTATCGGCATGAGCACCGACTACTCGCTGACCGAGCTCTCAGGCAAGGTGAACGGTGGTGACGGCACTCCGCAGGCATTCGCCCTCATCAAGTTGACCGATCCAGTCAGCTCTTCTGAAATCTAAACTCTCTCGCGTAGCAGGTTCATAGTTCCTGTACCGGCTGGCACTCCGATGCAACAGCAACAGGTTGTTGCCAGCCGGTTTTTAAGAATACCAAAACCAAGCAGCAATGAAGAATGTTGACGAACTGATTTACGAGGCAATCGTGGCCGACGAATCGCTGATGACTACCATTGGCGGTCGCGTCACCTCGACGTGCTTCGAGATACCACCTGACCAACTCGACAATACGGAAGTCCCGAATATCATCATCACCGATGACGGCTTCACAAACAACGTGACCACCAAGGACTGTGTGTGGGAAGGCGGCGAAGACGAGGTTCGCGTGACAGTTGACATTGCAGGCAATAGCCCGGAAGAGGTCAGGCAGATCATGCGTCGTGTACGCAAAGTTGTGGAAGTCTATATGGCTTCACTCGGCAATGCAATTCCCGAACTGGTCAGCCTAACATCAGGCGAGTTGGCTTGGGACTGGATGAAGCCATGCTACTACAAGCCACTCATTTATCAATGTATAACTAAAGCAGACATCGACGATGAAGAAGAAGACACCAACTGAAGAACCGCAGCAGTCAGCCTATGTGGGCGAACTGCTGACGAACGGCACCACCGTTTTGACCGCTAAGACGCGGGACGAATTAGCCGAAATGGTTAACGAAATTCCTGCCAACGTGAAGTATGGAGTAGGAGCCGTCGGATTTAACCCAGACGCGGGAGTCTTCACGCTCCGCGTCGATATTGTTGAATCTTAAAAGTTACGCATTATGATATTAAAAGGACAGAATTTTAGAATCATGCAGCTTGTCGGCACAAAATGGCAGTGTATAGGCATGGCCACCAACTGTACCGTGAATCTGACGAACAACACCGAGGATGCCAGCCACAAGGATATTGTCGGCATGGCGGCACTACCCACCACGACAAGCCAGTCATGGAGTGTGCAGGTCGATTCGCTGAACGTGGCAGACACGGGCGCGATGCTGACCGCCATGAAGAATCTGACACCGTTCACATTGCTTTGGGACGAGACAAGCACCAGCGACAACCAGACGGGCGAGGGTGCTGCCTACTGTCGAAAAGGCCAGGCATTTCTTAATGATTGTGTTTTTCAATTTGATGACCGAACGAATAGCACAAAGCAGCTTCAATTCTCTGGCAGCGGCGCACTGGAAACGGTTTCCACGCCGACCTACGAGGCCGTGGCCGCAAGTGCTTTCACAAAGGGTCAGTTTGTGCGCCTGTTCCTGAGCAGCGACAATACCACCGCTCCTGCCAAAGTGATTGCCGCAGCCAAGACACTCTCGTTGCATGTCAGCATGACGCTCGAAGATGCTACAACGAAAGACACCACAGGCAACTGGCAGATTCAGGAGCCTACGGGACTGAACTACGACATCTCGACTTCCGCTTTGGTGCGTGGTGGCGACACCATCACATCAGCTGTGCTTGGTCAGGACTTGTCATCCATCGAGAGCATCTACGAGGATGGTACGCCCGTGAAGTGGAAGATTGCAAACGTCAGCGGTGCCAACCAGCGCACGGCATCAAGCACTATCTGCTCAGGTTCCTGCCTGCTGACTTCGTTGCAAATTTCCTCCCAAAACCGAAGTAATGCCACCTATCAGGCCACTCTGACGGGTTATGGCCCATACACCGTCGGCGCATAAATCTCTCTTTCCATAATGGCCCGTCCGCCACTATGCTTTGGTGCCATAATCATAAGCATACGACGGGCGGGTTTTTGCAATTAAGAATTAAGAATTAAGAAATTCAGGAACTATGACACAGAAAGAAATCACTATCGGCGGACAGCAGTACCCCGTAACATTCGACCTCCATACGATGATCGTTTTTGAGAACGATGCAAATCGCAGTTTTTTCACCGTTGATTTTGAGCACATGTCGCTCAAAGACCGCATCTACCTTATTCATGCAGCCGTTAAGTCAGCAGACGATAGCGCGAAACTGACAGTTGATGACATCAAGGGGCAGCGGTCGTTCAATGACATGAAGGACATCATGGCAGCATCGAACGAGATAATCATCATGTCCGCAGACTTCTTCCCCATTCCTGAGATAGAGAAGAAAAACAACCCAGAGCCACCCGCTGAAGAGACAGAGGACGACGAGAAGCAAAAAAACTAACAAACGCCCACGAACTATATCAACTCTTCGTGGGCGAGATAGGATTCCCACGTCGTGAGTTTCTGCATGACCTGAAGTGGTGGGAGGTGAAGAGCATCATCCGAGGCTATAACGCCAGACACCATCACGGCTGGGAGCAGGCCCGGCTCGTGGCTTACAACGCCCGCTTCTGCATGGGCTCGAAAGACCCGCTTCCACGAGTCACGGAATGGATTAAATTCCCGTGGGAGCAAGAACCGTCAGAACCGATTACGGAAGATGAACGTGCAGAACTGGTGGCAGAGATGAACGCATGGAATGAAATGTTTGCTAAGGAATAGGGGAGGCCGCTGCCTCCCCGTTTTAGTTAACTCTGTCTTACTATGGAAAAACAACAAATAAAAACCTCACGGCTTGTATATCTTACCATGTCACGGCGTTGTCTTCTACCCATTCGTCGTCGCTTGCGAGTGTGACGCTGCGCCCTGCATTGAGGATGCTGCCGCCATAGCTGGTGACATGATTGCGTTGCATGGGGACATCCTTGATGCTGATGGAGGATAGCGTCGAATTGTCGGTGCCCGTCGCTTTCAGGGTGACATCGGTCGTCCATTGTGTAGACGGGCTGATGGTGAAGAAACTTGCGACGAGCTGGCCCGTGGTGCCGACATAGGATGCAGGCACATTGACGGTGCGTGCGGTCTGTCGATCATCGGCGGCATCGCCCGTCAGATAGTCGATACCATAGTACCAGTGAGAGGGCGTGACAGACAGAGAGGCGAGCGTGGCGGGTATCTCGTCGGTGACAGTGATTCGGAGTCGGGCGGCGACGCGGTGCAGACTGACGGCCTGCGTGATGCTGGAGCTGGGCGCGACGGTCAGCGAGAGTGTCGCCCAGAAGGTGTCAGAGGGTTTCGCCCAGCTGATGGTGGTGCCGTCGATGGTGGGTGTATCGCCGCGAGAGGCCACGAAGTAGAAGGTGTGGTCGCCATAGTCGACGGTGAGCGAAGGCGAGCCAAACGAAGCGTCTGAGGCGGTCTGATGGGTGGTGGCTTGCAGTTGGCCACCGACATAATCAAACACCCACACGTCGGTCAGATTGAGTTCCGTGAGCGATGCACGAGTCATTGGACGGATTTCGACATCGCCACCGAAGGCGAAAGTCACAGTGGCATGGGTAGCGATGGAGTCGGAGGGCAGACTGATCTCGAGTGTCGGCATGGTTTCTGGCTCATCATTCTTGGTGCAACTTGGCAGTATTGCGGCCACTGCCAGGGCAATCATCATTTTTTTCATAGTTGTTTTGTTTTAATGGGTTTAACACTTAGGGCTTGGGCACTATACACTCACCCCAGAAATAATATTGCTTTTTAGTACTGTCATATTCAGCATTGATGTGGCCTTTGCAGGCTGAGACATCCTGATGCTTGACGAAGATGATCAGTTCGCCGAGCATAGAAACGGGTGCATAACCGACGACAGTACCATTGGACAGAACAATCCGCATGGACTTTGATACGTCAGGCTGTCGGCGGTCAAAGACCATATTTCCAACGAAATTGCCCGCATGTTTCTTCATCCAGGCATCCTGTCTCATTTTCTCAATTCGGAAGATTTTCACCTCCGGCGGTGGTGATTCTGTTTCTTTCATAGTCATTTTGTTTTTATAGTAAATATTTAAGGGTAGGGGAGACACATCACTCCCCTTTGTCCTTTCGTTTTATGTAGACATGGCCGACATAGAAATGGTGGCCGTCGTCTTCATCTTCATGTTCTTCGATAAATGCTGTGCAGCGGTAGGGGAACTCGTTGGCAGTCAACGACCGCACGAAATCGGTCTGTCCGCTGGCGATATAGCCAAGGTGATGACTGTCTTCGGCCACAATCTTAATGGCATTCTGGTCGAACTCGTTGGTCGGTTCTGGCACCAAGGCGCACTCCACGCGACCTGTATAGCGGTCGATGTTCTTTCGGTGGTTGATACCGGCTATGCTCAGGATGCGGAGGTTGTTGAAGATGGAGAGCCAACCACCATCGGCTCGTTTCTCCGGCAGAGGGCCGCTGTAGGTATTGGCGTTGATAGCATCTGCAATCGTCTTGTCACCAACAATTTCGGCTTGTGTGAGTGCCTCCGCCTTTTGCATGAGTAGTCGAGCATTCGCCATGAGTTCTTCGTCAGTCTGTTGTTTCGGAGTAGTCGGTCTTGTTTGTGAAAACATCCTCTCGGCCAGTTCACTCTGAACAACTGCGTGGTCTGAATTCGCATTCTTCATCACCATCTTATAGACGATGAAGATGATAACAGCAATAGTAATAAATGTCCACATAATGATTATTTTTTAGAGTTAGACTTTTTTGCTTTTGTCGGTGCCATCTTTGCGGCGACCTTCGAGAAATCATCGTAGACCGACTGCGCCAGCACCTTTGCGTATCGTTGCGTCTGGGTGATGTTCGTGTGGCCGAGCATCTTACTGACGTGCTCGATGGGGATGTCATGGCTGAGCATCCAGGTGGCGAAGGTATGCCGAGCGAGATGGGAATGGAGTCGTGTCTTGATACCAGCCATCTGTCCGAGAGCCTTCAGGTGGCGGTTGTAGTCGGCATTGGATAGCTGCGGGATTTCCCAGCCGTACTTTTCGAGCACCTTAACGGCAGGCGGGAGCAACTGCGAGACATACGGCACACCCGTCTTTATACGTTCACCGACACGCTTCCACGCCTCTCCATCGTATTTATAGTCGCTTGCGTCGAAAGCCTGCATATCGGAGTAGGGCAGGCCCGTGTACATTTGGAAAACGAAAAGATCATGCACTACATCAAGTTCTGATCCTTGCGGCAGAATGACCGCCTCGAAGCGTTTCATCTCGTCTTCGGTCAGATATTCGGGGTTCTCGCGCTCGCCACGCTTGAACTTTCCCTTCAGACGGTCGTAGGGGTTTGCATCAATCTTCCCAAACGACAGCGCACGATGGAGAAGAGCCTTCAGGCATTTGTGGTAATTATAGATACCAGAGTCGGACAGTTTTTCAGGCTTGGCTCCAGCTTTTCGTCTCGCATCGCTGAGCGGTTTCGTCTGCTGATGCAACCATGCATCGAAGTTGGCAATGTTCTCAACGGTCAAGTCCTGCCACTTGTTTATTTTGCCATATTCCGTCAATTTTGTGATGAGAGGCTTGTAATGCTTTGCCGTGCCATCACTAATACCCAGCAGCGGAATTTGTTTCTCACACCAGCTGACAAAGGTCGGCTCATCACTTTGCGAATCCACGAACTGCCACACCGCTTGTTTTACACTTTCGGTATCAAGTTTTACACCTTGTTTTACACTTTCAGTGGCTGCTTGGTAAACTTTCTCGAAAATAATGGCCAGCCTGTCATTGAGTGCCTGGGCGTCTTTGCGGTTGACTACGCGATCCGCTGCCCATTCATTCTTATATACGCGCACGCCGGTACTTATATATTTCGTCATCCTGTCGATAGTAACGCGAACCTCGACATAGCCTTCACGAGTGCGTGAGGCGGTTTTCCTTCTGTCAAATATCATTTTAGTTGTTATCATATCTTGTTTGTTTTACACTCCATTTTTGCCGCTGTACAACATGTGTAAAACATTTCGTATCAAAACGGATCAAAACGGACTATTTTGTTATTTTTCTCTCGTATCAATTTAGGGCTAAACCCCTTTATTTTAAGGCGGATGCCGCGATTTTCGGCATAACTCCGCGTTTTCGAATCGTGATCCGTTTGGGGTTATGCCAGAATTAATGACTTTGCCTTTATATAGTGGGGTTAACACGATGGTATTAGTTGGTACGATGTAAAACATTTGTAAAACACTGGCCAAAATCAAGGTTAAACTCATTATAATTATAAGGTACGTCATACGTGCGCGGGGTCGGTGTCTTGTTTGTCGGCGATTCCTTTTGGGAAGGGGAAATCCTTAAATAATTCTTCATCCTTGGCGGCATGGAGTTGCTGCTGAAGGGTTGCGATTTGTTGGCGAAGGTTGGCGATAAGTTCGTCCTTCGCCTGAATCACCGTGTCTTTTGCTGTGAGTTGGTCGCGGAGTGCTGCGATGGTCTCATCTTTTGCAGCCAGGGCAGCATTGATCAAACTACTTTGGTCGATTGGCTGATGATTGTATAACCTTTCGTGATCTTCATTGTGGACTTCCTCTTCGATTGTAAGGAGTGACCCTTCGCCAGTTAGTAAGTAGTTCAAATCGAATACACCAGGATAAGCATCACAGATATTTGTGAAAAGTTTATCTGTGAGATACTTTTCATTTCCATTTAAGGCAGATGAAATGTACGCACGTGCGTACTTTATACTATCAGCGAAATCGCCCTTAGTATGAATGCTGAAGTAATTATGAAGATGTTCATATACCTCATTCAATCTTTTCTGCCTATCTAACATAAATATAAAACTTTATTTATTAAACTTTCTTAAAATCTAACTATAATTTTATACTTTTTCTTGTAATCTAAAATATTCTTTATATATTTGCACCCGAAATCAATAAAGATACAATCGGGCACAAGAATAGCCGTCAGGCGAAGTTCGTCTTTTCAAACAAAGCAGACAAGCCACTTTGCAAAGGTAAGGGATTGCAAATATACGGCTTTCTTCCCGATTATCTTACAAAAGTGTTAGAAAATTAATAAAGTTTAAGTAATGGCACAGGAAAAAGTAACAAGAAATGAACTGTTAGAGATGCACATCGGTCAGACGCGCATCTTTACTCTCATGGAAGAGACAAAGTTGCAATCTGTCGCAACTACCCTGAACCAGTTGAAGAATGAAAAGAAGGGAGAATGGACGCATCGCAAGGATTACGATGCTTGCGCTGTGAGTGTGACGAGAATTAAGTAATAACTAAACAATAGGAACTATGGCAAACGATTTGATTCAATTCGGAGAGACTCACAAGGTGCAAGGTATGACATCCTTGCAGATTGCTGAAGTGACTGGTAAGATGCACAAGCACGTACTTCGTGACATCCGCAATCTTTTAGACTCAGGTGTCAACGAGACCAATTTTGGTCTGGTTGAATACAAAGACAAAAAAGGCGAGGTTCGTCCGATGTACGAGCTGACACCAAAGGGCTGTCTAATCCTTGCATCAGGTTATGATCCAATTCTTCGTGAAAAGATTGTGAACAAGTTGGAAGAGTATCAGCAGAAAGAACGTGCTAACATTATCTCACTCCCAAATTTTGAAGACCCAGCCGAGGCTGCAATGGCATGGGCGAAGGAGTACAGAGAGAAGAAGGTGCTGGCTATCGAGAACGATTCCCTGAAGATTGAGAACAAGATACTCGAAAAGGAAAATATCGAACTGGCTTCTGAGGTGCAAGAGTTGAAGCACGACAGAAACTACCTCGACATCATTATGCGGTCACGCTCATTGATGACCGTTTCACAGATTGCCCAAGACTACGGCATGAGTGCCAAGGCGTTCAATCAGCAGTTGGCTCAGATGGGCATCCAGTATAAGAACAACGAGCAGTGGATTCTCTATTCACGCTATAAGGATTGCGGGTACGTTTCAAGCCGTACCATCGATATTACACGTTCAAACGGTATGCCGGACGTGGTGATGCATACTGAGTGGACGCAGGCTGGCCGTCGATTCCTCTACGAAGAATTGAAGAAGCGCGGTATAATTCCAATGTTAGAGCGCGACTAATATGGACTGGAAATTGATGGAGGCGAAGATCATCGCGGCGGTTGCGAAGGTGGCGAAGCAGCACTATGAGGTGTATGAAGAGCGATATGTGACGGCGGATGAGCTGTGCAAGCATGTCGGACTGCTGACTGAGCGGTGGCTGCGTGAGAATGGCTATCTGTTGCCACGCACGCCGGTAGTGTGGAAAGACAAGAACGGCGACGAACACACCAGCAAGCAGTTCATGTATCCACTACATCAGATTTTGGCGATGGTGGCCGACGGGCGAATCAAGCGGCTTGGATATGATGAGAAAGTTGCATAAAGAGGTTAACACATATAGTTAGGTTTTCAGATTTTACAAATTCATTAGTTCAGCAGCGGCTGGCGATAGTTGAGTATTTATGTCAAAAGGTTAATAGATTGTTTTTTTTATCCCCTGCCCGCCGCGATGGTTCGCAGGTTTTTAGAAACCAAAGGAAGAAGGAAATCAGGATAGACATTATTTGGGAAAGTAGCTATAAGAGGGTAGGCCCTCATTGGTTAGAGCGACGTTTTGCACGTCAGGTTACGGGTTCGAGTCCCGTCTTTCCCGCTAACGATGAAAGGAGAAAATAGTTCTTTGACTTATTGGTACATTACAAAATATCCACCCCAAGGCGGGATAGGAGAGGCGAGACTAACAATCGATGACCCGAACTGAACGACGTCAGGGTGGTTTTATCGCCGAGCAATCGGCGGTAAGGTATGAAAAGAACTATTTATCTCTTTACACCGACATCAGCGCGGATGTTTACCGATGGGGTGGCGCAGTCGGGTCGGTGTATAAAATGCCGTGTAGCTCAGTTGGTAGAGCGCACCCTGCCGAAAGGCTTATAACACTGGGAAAGGGTGAGGTCGGTGGTTCGAGTCCGCCCACGGCAGCGAATTTCTTTTCATTGCGCATTTTGATTCGGGAGTGCTGTATGTCAGCAGGCACCGCTACCGGGCAGAATTAAATTGTAAACAGTTATCCTTTAGATTAAATCCTAAATCCGAACGGATGCCGAGAGCTGGGTCACGCCAGCCGCTCCCACTTTTTCAAAAGCGCAAACGAAAGATTCAACCAACAAAAATCAAAATGCAACAATTATGAAAGATTATCTGAACAACGGCGAGTGCGATCCGAAGCGGGACGCAATCACGAGAGAAGACTGGGTAGTTTATGGTATCATCGCCCCTGTTGCCTTCATCATCATTCTTGGTGTCGGCGAGGCCATCGGCAGAATCTTCGGGTGAGCCATGACCGACCATAAGTATGTATTCCAAGGACCAGTCGGACAGATGAGTCTCAGCCACTGCCAGGTTTGGGTGCAAGGCGTGGTGGATAAACTGAGTCTGGAAGACTGCGAAGTACAGGTGAACGGCATTGTGAACCATCGCTATAACATATCGAGAGAGAAGGTTGTAGTGGTTGACCCGCCGAAGCCTGCAAGTGATGAAGAGTTGAGACGGCTGCGACAACGAATCGAAGAACTCGAAAGCAAACTATCCATCAGTCAAATCGAAGTGCGACAGCTACGGGAGAAGGCGAAAGAGTCGAAGACGAGCGACACTGACAAGCATCAGCAAGCGAAAATCAAGAAACTCGAAAACGAAATCATCAGAACGAGAAACGAGAATCTGGATACCATCGGTGTATTACGCGACAAGGTGGAATCCCTTCAGCGCGTCAACAGAGATTTAACGAGCAGACTTGCCATTGCCAAACGTGAGATTGAATCAGAAAAAGCTACCGCACTCGACAGGCATATTGATGCTTTCGCAACTATCATGGCTGCATTCCCATTCACGCCAATAAACAAACTGGCAAAGGAGTTTGAGGTGGACCGAAAACGTATTATACATGATGCAGAGCTGTGCGGTGTGGAAAAATCCACTGAACTCCGTGCTGAAGCCAAAGACTATCTGGCACGTCAGGGGTTGAAACTCGACGATGACCGAGGAGGTGACCAAGGCAATCATTTCATGAGACCTGTCGAAAAGGTTGCAAGGAATGGCCGCGTTGTGGCAACTTACAAAAGTGTGTCAGAAGCGGCGGATATGAACAATCTCTCTCCGAACGCCATCAACGATCATTGTCGTGGCAATGTGAAAGGATATTCAAAAACAGGTCATAAATACAGATACAAGAAGATATGACAGAGCAAGATTTTCTCAGACAGGTTTGGAGGCCTTACGACAAAATCACCACAGCCGACGGGGTGCCTGGTAAGGTGCTTGGAGTGAGTTTCACGACAAAAAGCGTTCGTGCTTTCATCAGCGGTGCGCCAGAGTGGGTGAGTTGTACACTCATCGAAACTCACACTACCGGCAAAGGTGCCGACGGTGACGATGTGGCTATCATCGAGGAGTTGCATAATAAGGTGCTGCATCAAGCCAATGAGATTGAGCGGCTGCGAAACGAAAAGAATCTGCTGGCGGAAAAAATCAGCAAGAACTATCTGGGCGACCTGCTAAAAGCTGTCAATCAGATGAAGCAGGGACTTCAGGAAAAGAAGCACAAGATGGAACAAATCGATAGCGGGCTTGCGCAGATTCAGGCCACGCTCGAAAAGATGGAACAACCAAACGAATAAATAATAAAAGATTATGGAACAGATCGTAAAATTAACAGGGCGAATCGCTGAGGTGTTTCCTGCTCAGTCGGGCACAAGTCAGCGCACTGGAAACGCATGGATGTCGCAGGACTATCTCTTTGAGTTTTTCACATGGTCGGGGGCTCAGAATCCCAACCGTTTAAAAGTTCGCATCTTTGGTGAAGGCAATATCAAGCGGCACAATCTTCAGCAGTATGAGGACAACGTGACACTGACTCTACGACTGGATGCTTCGAAGACAGAGGACGGAAAGTGGTTTAATGAGGTGCGAGTCACCAACGTTGAGCGAGCAGGCCATCAGCAGCCCGCACAAGCCCAGAATGTTCAGCAGCCGACTAATTCACCACAACCGCAAAACAATGCGCCACAGGGCGGAGATAATCAGGAAGAAAAGAAAGGCGATTTACCGTTCTGATCACGACTATTTCCCACAAGACAATAAAAAGGAACTATCATGGCACGACCAAAGAAACACTTGAAAAAGATCACAGTGCTGACATTGCCGAACGGCTATTCATTGACATACGATGGCATGAAGCTGACAAACGGCCATATGTACTTCACGCCGGAGCAACTGCTGGAGGGGTTTATGCTTCACATAGGCTTGGAAATGACGGAACAGCTCGACATCGCTACGATGCAAGACTTCATCGTAGCAGCCTGCAACTGGAAAGACAACGCAAAGTGCATAAAGGAAATCGAGAAACTGAATACTCAGGTGAATGGTTTGCGCTTGCGTCGTAATGGCCTCGCCACAAAACTCATTGCCGAGCGCAACCGTCTTTTGACGATGGTTGATGCAATCCGTAAGCTGGAGAAGAAATTCAGTGGCACTGACATTGGTGATGAACTGAAAGCTATTATCAAGAATCACGTCCACATGAGGCCGTTAACATTGAAGGCCCTCGGAATTACGAGCCCTCATATCGTTGAAACTGAAGAACCAGAAGAGGAGGATGAGGAATGACGCGACAAATGACCGAAGCCAAGCGCGAGCACCGGCGACAGGTGCAACACGCCCGCTACCTCCGCAAGCGCGACGAGATACTGGCGCAACAGAAAATCTACCGCGAGACGCACAAGGAGGAAATCAAGGCCAAGCGTCGACAGCGCGACTTCGAGCGGCGATACCTGCACCCGAAGAAACCGCCGAAGACGCGAAAAGAAATTGACCACGACTACTACATGCGCCATCGTGAGGAAATAATCGCCAAAGCTGTGGCGAGAAAGAAGCAAGTGAACTATGAACGAAAACGATAAAAACATAACCGTTGACATGCCGACGGATGATGAGTACAGGCAGCAACAGATGACCGAACTCGCGCCGTATCTGCTCGACGCAACGGAGAACTATCCAGAGCCTATCTACATGCTCGAATATAATGGCGTGCCATTCTCGCCAATTGGTGGTCTTCAGGCCATCAGTGGACAGAAAAAGAACGGCAAGACATTCCTCGTGTCACAGTTGATGGCGGCGGTGCTGGGTACAGACTGCGACAAGAGCCGCACACCGACTTCACTCCCAGGGCTGCGGGTGCCGGAGCGCACACTGGAATATCTGCGAGCGATACACCACAACGACGACTACCTGCCTACGGTGCTGTTCGTAGATACCGAGATGGAGAAACTGAACTCGGCCAAGGTGCTGCGGCGCGTGCATTGGTTGTGTGGTTGGAAGATGGATGTACCAGCAGCTCGATTCCATGTCCTTTGGTTGCGATCTGTCACCAAGGACGAGAAGGAGGCCGCACACACCAAGCGACTGCGACTGATGCGCCTGGCTATCGACATTCTGCATCCTGATGTGGTATTTCTCGATGGCATCCGTGATGTGGTTGGTGACTTCAACGACAATGCTGAATCGTCAGCCCTCGTGACCGACCTCATGGCGCTGGCCGAGGAGAAACAGATTTGCATCTGGAACACCTTGCACATGAATCCACGACCCCGCAACGATGATGAGTCGAAGATGCGTGGCCACTTAGGTACTGAGTTGGGAAACAAAATCACCGACACACTGGTCTGTATCAAGCACAAGGAAAAAGGCTCTGTGTGGTTCACGGTTAAACAGGACGATGCTCGTGGCAAGGACATGGACGATTGGGAATTTATCGTCACCGATGCTGCCGGTTCGCTTGGTGTGCCTCAGATGCGCCACGTTGCCACACCTGAAGAGAAAGCGGATGCGGAAGTGCAACGGACTCGCATAGAGGCAGACGATTACTTTAAACTTTACACCTGGACTTCGAATGGTGCCACCTATACCGACCTTGAAAAGTTCCTACGCTCAAAGGGCGTGACGAGTAACCGCCGAATCGGTGACATCTTCGACACGGCCAAGGAAGCAGGTATCATCTATAAGACTGGCAAGAAATATCACTATGGCGGTTTGGAACGTAACATCCCTAATGATGAATCGGAGCCATTGCCATTTGATAAACCATCAGACAAAGTGCCATATTAAAATTGAGCATTTTCCCCGTCACGTCCGTAACCCCCACACCCCCTTATCCCCATAAGGGGATAGGGGTGTGGCGGGTGACGTACATACGGGCGAGCGCGTACACGCACGTATATTCCATTCAAGAGATTTATTTTTTTTCTGTGTGGTTGGAACTCGGGGCGAAAACTTAAACAATCATGGACAAAATAACTGAAGACAAAATCAAGCAGGCTGCAAACGTTGTAGACGTTATCAGCGACTTCATAGACCTACGGAAGCGAGGCGTGGAGTATCAGGGTCTGTGCCCGTTCCACGACGACCATACGGTTGGCAACTTCTCAGTAAATCCCGCGAAAGGCATGTACAAATGCTTCGCGTGCGGTGCCGGTGGCGATGCCATCAAGTTCCTCATGGAATATCGAGGCTCTAAGCTGAGTTATGGCGACGCGCTGAAGTATCTGGCCAAGAAATACTCGATACCGATTCCGAACAACGACCACAAGGACGATGAGCGTTGGCAGCACATCAAGCCCGCCACACCGAAACCCATCATCGAGACGCACAAAGAGCCGATAATCATGGGGCGCGATGTGGTGAGGCAGACGATGAAGGCAAAGGACGGAAACAACTTCGTGAGATGGTTCCGCTCGCTGACGTGGGACGCTCGGCAGCGGCAACGTGTCGAAGATGTGCTGTGGCAGTATTGCGTGGGTGGTTGGTCGGATGGGCGCATCTGCTTCTGGCAGATCGACGAACAAGGGCGACCGCACTCGGCTAAACTGATGCGCTATCAGGACAACGGCAAGCGCGACCGCGACAAGGTGAGGGGCAAGACTGGATGGTTGCACAATCAGCCTGGCATTGCAGAGACTTTAGACCTTGAACACCACGAACACCAGTCGTGCCTGTTCGGTGCCCACCTGCTGAAACGATACCCAAACGCCATCGTCAACATTGTGGAGTCGGAGAAAACGGCACTCATCATGGCCGTGTCAAAAGGCTCGCTTGAAGATAATCTATGGCTGGCGTGCGGAGGGCTTCAGTTCTTCAAGATAGACTCCATGAAGCCGCTATTCCAGCAGAAGCGAACGGTCTATCTGTGGCCGGATCGTGACGGCATGAACGCATGGCTCGACAAGCGCAAGCAGATGCCGAAGGATGTCGACGTGAGGATATACACCCGATTCCTTGACCACTATTGGATAGAGGCCGACGGCGAGAAGGCTGACGTGGCAGATATTGCCATTCGACTGATGGAACACCCTGAGACGGCACCAAGGCAGTCGCCCGAACTGATAGGTAACATCATCGCCCGAAATCCCCACATCAACAAACTGATTGACCCAACGTGGGATGATGGCGAACCATTCTACACGCTGACACCACTCCAGCAGCGGATGCATGATGCCGTGGAGCGGAACAAACGATTGAGAAGACAACAAAAAGAAGAATACAATGATTGGAGAACAGAAACAGAGTGAATACGGCGGGAGCGACACCCTGAGTGTAAAAATTCCAAAATGGATGAGCGACCTGCTGAACATGATAGCCAAAGGAATGGGCGACGACGTGACCGTCAACCATATCCTCGCGCTGTGCATTCAGTGCGTGGTGGAAGCGGCCAAGTGCGATGGTCCTGTACCGACGTGGCTACGACTCATCATCGACATGCTGAAGCTCGATGCATCGTGGCATCAGGCTTTCAACTTCGGTTCTACCGAGTGTCAGATGGAAGTGGCGCAGATCATACTCGTGTTGCAACAGCACGACGGCAAGCAGCCGCGTAAGGGCTTCGGGCTGGCGATGATTGACAAGCCGTTTATGGGTGATGCTCATGTGACATATTGCGTGGATGATATACTGGAGCGCGTGACCGAGGTGTCGATAAAGGGACTCTATAAGCGACTGCGACAGATAGGCGTGGAGCTGGAAAGCCAGTCACTTCGAGAGACGCTAACAATCATGTGTGATGCGCAGTCCATTGTGAATCTCGAAGAGCAGGATCGCAACGAACTGCCAGGTTACGGCGACCGCCATGACTACGGCAGAGCCATCGAGTATGGACGCAAGTTCAAGCGCAAACCAAGGCGCACACCCGACTCACTCGCTAACTCTAAGCAGTTGAAACTCTTCGACTCCGACAGACCCTACGGCGAACAGGCAGACAAGTATCTGGCCGACCTTGAAGACCGTGCAAGGGCTGAACGCTCTGAGATGACGGAGAAAGACTTAGGCTTCAAACCATTCGACGTAGAGCCATGAGCGAAAAGAAGAAGCGACTGCCGTGGCGGTGCAAGAACCAGCAGCAGGCGAAGGACAAGGCGACGATCTACAACTCGCGTGAGTGGAAGGAAATGAGGGCAGCGAAGCTACGGGAGCAACCGCTGTGCGAGAAGTGTCTGGCTGACGGCAGGTCGGCGGGCGTGGCTGGCGGTTGGATAAGGTCGGCGCATTGCGTGCATCACATCACGCCTATTGAAACGGCGGCGACGATGGAGGAGATGCGGCGGCTGGCTTTCAATCCAGCGAACTTGATGAGCCTTTGTGATGAATGTCACGACAAGATTCATGAGGAGATGCGGAGCTTTGACCCTGCCAACGTGAAGGCACGAGCCGAGGCAAGGCAGGCGCGGTGGGCTGACAACATTGTGAATCGGTTTTGTAAACCTCAGACAGACATTGAGCCGATAAATAAATAGGATATTATGGCAAGGACATACAACTCTGGTTGGCGCGATTGGTTCAACACCAAGTCGGCTGACATCAACGGAAACTTTGTGGTCGAGGGTCTTCAGGAACAGATGAAGCAACTCGACGCGCTGCTCGCATCAAATCCTGAGATGGAGAAGAAGATGCGCCGCGTCATCTCGAAAGTAATGATCAAGGCGCAGAAGTGGACGCAGAAAGAGATAGCCAGCGACCTTCCAAACGACCCACGCCACGCGGCCAAGGCTGTGCGCAAGGCGGTGTATCGTCGCATCCTCGGTGGTAACATCAACATCCTCCGCAAGAGCAGGGCGACCGAAGGCGCGAGCAACTACACACCGACGCGGACACTGAAGAGTGGGCAACGAGGCGGCAACCGCCGACTGCGCAGCGAACGCACGCACCGCATGGACTCCTACAACGCCAGCGACCGTGGCTTCATCCTCTACTGGCTTAACAGCGGCACGGGCACCCGTCAGGAGCGAGGATTCCGCAACGATCCGCACCGCAGCCAAGTGAAGCGCGGCTCACAAGGTGGCGACGTGAACAAGTACGGTAAGACGGTGAACACTGGAGCGCGTGGAAACATCGCACCTCGCAATGTCTTCGCATCCAACATCATTGCACTTGGCGAGTTCATCGACCAGGAACTCAACCGCGAGTTTGCCGACCTGTTGAAGAGCCAAGTCTGACCCACTGACCACCGACTGACCGCTGATGACCGCCCGATTCAAACCCGGCGCGGTCGTTTTAGTTAGACCCTTGCCAATCTTCCAAAATCCCCTATCAGCCTTCTGTGTTGATTCATCGCATCCCAAAATGTTAGGGTAAAACCTTACGAGGCACAATCTGTTCGGGCAACCGCCACACCTTTGAAGGGCGCGAACCACTGATAACTGATTTTCCCACTTAAAACGATTTTTATTTTCATTCTTACTATGTCGAATATCCAGAAGGTGCTGCTGCCACCTACCAAGCCCGACTGCTGTGCCGACTGCCCGCTGCTGGGCATCGTGCCGAAGAACGTGGCGCGGCCAAAGAACTCGAAAGAGACGCGGCTGTGCATCGGTACGGCTGAAGCCATGAGCGAGCGCAAGACCACGAAGCGCGAGAGCGAGTCGAACGACCCCAAGCACCCGTTGAAGCGTCCGTGCGACGACCATTGGGACCGCTGGATGACCTACCCGCGACGCATCATCACAGTAAACAAGGCTCTCTACCGCGACTCGCGCGATCCCTACATGTCGAGCCTTTATCCACCGATTAAATTCCACAACACATGACACCAGCATTTGAACAACTCATCAAGCAGACGGCCAAGAAGTTTGCCGACAAGAAGGCACCCAAGAGTCCTGAGACGCAGTGGCGCAAGGGTGCCGAGTGGATGTACGACCTGTTGACGGGCGGCAAGACCGTTGACCTGTTGCGCCAGCAGCTGAAGGCCGACGTGATGAACCGCGAGGGCACCAGCGAGGTGGAGCCGTGGAAGCTGTCGCTCATCGACGAACTGGCCGACATGCTGGCCGAGAAGATGGCGATGCAAGCCGAGATACGCGAGCAGGGGCGTTTGCTCCAGAAGTGGGACAAGAACATGAACCCCTACTATGAGTCGAACCCGCTCTACGTTCACATCAAGGCGAAGGAGCAGAGCATCAGCGTGTGGCGCGACACGCTGGGACTGTCGAACACGGTGAACCCCGACCGCATCAAGCAGGATGCAAAGCGCGGTGTGGACACCGAGAAGGACGGACTGAGTAACCTGCTCACCCAAGCCCGCGACACGATGAATGAGATACCTGACATTGATTGAACGAACACGAATTTCACTAATTGAACGAATATGAAACCAACTCATAGAATATTCTGCCCCGATTGCGGGAGACAGAAGATGCTATTTGAGACCGAACGGAAGGCGCAGGACTTCCTCAAATGGAATGCCGACGAGATACAAGGTGGCGAGCGGTTACATCCATACTATTGCAAGGCATGTTGTGGATGGCACCTCACACACGTTTCGCACCGTGCGGAATACGACAGCCGTATGGATAACCGCATCAGTGACTATCGCGAAACCAAGGACGGTCAGAAATGGCAAAACAAATTAGAACGCTTGGCCCGTAAGCCAGACCCAAACAAGAAGAGCAAGAAATGGCGAAAGATTAAAAACCCGAAAATATGACAGAATCACAGCAAGAAGCGATTGCAATGCTAAACGACATGTATTGCTCGCAAAGTAAAGATTATCAGTTTCGATACAAGCGAAACTACTTTGCCTTGGTGGAGTTTATTCTGAGCAAGGATGAAGTGACGATTGCACCATACTCTGTAGGCTTCGATGGTTCGCTGATTCCGAACGAGCCAGAGTCGGACGGATTGGATGTTGTCCCGAACTTACACGAGTTAGGGCGTTCGATGTTGCAAAAAGCA
>JAEEGH010005109.1_pt1 | contig 33234 bp, 33 predicted proteins | sample 9134181 | NCBI WGS metagenome assembly JAEEGH01 (sample SAMN16246544, study PRJNA631951) | gut metagenome | biome: gut microbiome; feature: rumen; material: DP-attached | host: Bos | place: Iran: Karaj | collected 2018-10
GACAACGACATTACCATCTTCAGCCTTATCGGTCGCAAAGACCTGATGGCCGACGCAAACTAGGTTTTTATAGAGCGGCAACGGTGAAGCCTATCTGGATGCGGTGGCTTTCTTTCTCCTTGGGGTATTTGAGTTCGGTCATGACGGGTAAGACTATTGAGAAGCGCTTACCTTCGCCGATAGTGATACTCTGCTCGTCGTAAGGCTCGTAGAACATATTGTCGCGGATGGAATACAACATTGTGTAGTCATCGATGCCGGGGATTCGTATCTCGACCATATCGTCGCTGCCGACAATCTGCACATGCATGAATCCCGACACTCCCTCTCCACCTCCGTATGACAGACCGCCACGCTGCAAGGTGATGCTCTTGCCCATAGGGACCGAGTCTTCCAGAATGATAAAGGTGTTCTTTACATAGTTCCCGTCGGCATCGAGCAGGTTTTTTGATTCTACTTGGGTCACCGTCACGGTGCCGTAATTGCCAGTCGCTGTCACCTGTATCGTGCTGTCGTGGTCGGCTGTGAAGTTGACAGTGTAGTCAATAGCGTATTCTATACGGTCCTGACCGTTCCAATCGAACGAATCTGTGTGGTTCTGTGCGCATCCGGCCAGCATCAGCAGTGACGCCAATGTGATGGATATGATTCCTTTTTTCATTTGTCCTGATAGTTGTATTAAAATGCAAAAGTACATATAATCCCCAATATGGCAAAATATTTTTTTACTCCCACTAGGCAAGCCTAATACCCTCTGCATGATGAAAAAGGGGAGGCCCGTTTAAGAGGCTTCCCCTATTTGATGGCTGCCTGTAGGTGGCTGCCATTGTTGTATGTCGGCAATTATTTCTTGTGTAAAATGGTTTCGCCGCCAAGGAACGAGGCACCGCTGGTGAAGGCCTGGAAGGTGCCAGAGAGGGTCTTGGCTTTGAGGTCGATGTCGAAGTTGATGGAGTGGTCAAGAATGCCGGATCCGCTGGAGGCGGCAAGGATGATGTATCCACTGTAGGTGTTCTGACGAACATCGTAGCTGCTGATGTTCACCGTCCTGTTAATTTCCTCATAGCCGGTGAGGTTCAGTTTATAGGACAAACTGCCCACCATAGGTGAACCTTCTGGATTCATTGTAAGTGTCCAGACGATGGTATAGTTCACGTTTTGGTCTTCGTCTTCTATCAGAGTTGTGCCCGAGTAGGTGCCTTCCCATGTGCCAACGAGGTCGGCTTTGGTGGGACCCTGGGGGTACTCATTTTTGTTTTCCTTGTTGCAGGATGTCATCATAGCACCGCAGAGAAGGATAGCGGTGAGCATGGCAAAAATCTTTTTCATTTGTTCAATAAATATTTGTGTATTTTATACTGAGCCTGATTGTCTTTCTCCTCGACAAGATATTACTCCCAGGCCGTAGATTTGGATGAGCCGTCTTTCTGCACTTCGACGCGACGGCCTATCTTCGTTACTAATCCTTCGCGGGGGTCGAGGCCTCTTCTCAACATTTGTTCAGAGATGTCGAGAAGGTTGCGCGTTTTGCCGTTAGTGGATGTAGCCTTGGCAACGGCTTGTACTTTGCCCAACAGATCGAACACCTGGTCCTCACCCACTCCCGAAAGGTCACTCTTGGGCGTGATGACGACTTTTATACCATAGTAGCAGGGGAATGAGGTCTGTGTTACAGGTAATTCCCAATTGAGGATTGAAGGGCTTAAAGGACTCGCGGTTTTGACTTTTCCTTCTGCATCGTAATATTCAACAGAGACATCATAGGCTTTCTCTAATGCACTAGCGCAGGCAGGCTCAAGGACAATCTTGTAGGTGATGTCGGCTTTCTTCATCTCGAATTTGCCATCCGAGGATGTACCATTATTCTCTTTTGTGCAGCCAAAGGCAAACATGCAGGCTGCTGCAATGAACAGCATTGCTGTCTTTTTAATGTTTTTGTACATAATTGATTGTTTTTTAGTTTGTATTATAGGAATGCGTGTTTATATTTTCATAAAGTATTTTTTCCCCCTATTGCAAACCGTTGCAATGTCGCCTCAACGGCCTTTCCTTGAACACTGCACAATTCTAACTCCCTCCGTTTAGCAGTGGTTATCAATCTATTTTGGGCATGAACGGTCATTCTGTCTGTTTTTTTTTCAGGATGCAAATATACATAAATTTCCCGACATACATTCCAATAAACGAAAAAAAAGACATATGGGGACTTCTATTAATCACCTCGGAGAGGTGAGACTATTAATAACACGCTACAAGCCGAAGGTGCAGTGCAGTGACACTCAGACATCAGAGAACTGCGTCCCGAAGTGACGCGACAAATATACAGAATATGTAGAACCCACCATATAACGCCAATTATCACAGGTTTACCATATCCCCAATGCTATTGTCCGGTATGGGGTATAGACCGAAACAAAAGAAAGGAATAGAGAATTAGTCCTAATGACCAATTGGGGTTAATACTTCAGGTGGGCACAAATTTACCGAAGTATATGTGGTTTCTGATGCCGGTGATTGTCGCAGGGTGGCTATCGTGATGTCTGCGTGGGCTGGAGCTGCAACATACCGTCGTGAAGCGTGGCGCTTATGCCGAACACGGTATTTATATTCTCGGGGTTGAGGCCTTGGGCCACGGGGCCTTGGTAGTAGACACCCGATTGGTGCAGCAATACCAGCTTTTGGCAGTAGTGCAGTGCCATATTGAGGTCGTGTATTACGAGTAGGATGGTTTTGTGTTCGGTTTGGTTGATGGAGCGTAGCAGTTCCAGTATTTCGAACTGATGCGAGATGTCGAGATTGGAAATGGGCTCATCGAGCAGCATGATGGGTGTTTGCTGTGCCAGGGCACGGGCCAGCATGACCCGTTGCAGCTCCCCTCCACTCATCTCGTTGGGTTTGGAAAGGCGCAGGTGCCACGTGTTGGTCTGTTTCATGCATTGTTCCACTATGTCCCAGTCGCGCTGCGATTCGTTTTGAAGCCGGTGCTGGTAGGGGTTGCGCCCCATGAGTACAGTCTCGAAGGCCGAGAATTCGAAATCGGTTTGCGGATGCTGTCGCACAAAGGCTATCTGGCGTGCCAGCTCGCGTGCCGTGTATTGGCTTACCTCCTTCCCATGCACCATCACATGGCCCTGCTGTGGGGGCAGCAGCCCACCAATGCAGCGCAGCAGGGTGGTTTTGCCGCACCCGTTGGCCCCCATGATGGCATAGAAGCCGCCCTCCTCTATTTGGAGGTTGATGTTGCTGAGCACGTTGCGTTGGCGGAAGGCACACGATATGTGGTCGAGGGTAATCATGGCTGGAGTGGTTAGTAGTTCTTCTTGTTTTTGTAGAGCAGATATATGAATAGTGGCGCCCCCACCAGGGCGGTGAGGCTGCCCACGGGCAACTCGGCGGGCATGAGAAGGGTGCGGGCCATGGTGTCGCACAGCAGCAGGAACAACGCTCCCACCACGATGGCGTAAGGTACTATGCGGCGGTTGTCCGGCCCGGAAACCAGCCGTATGCAGTGGGGCACTACGAGCCCTACAAAGCCTATCACCCCGCAGGAGGAAACACAGAAAGCCACCATCAGGGTGGTGGCCAGAAGCAGCACTTTCTTCACCCGTTCCACTTCCACCCCCAGGCTCTTGGCTGTCTCGCTGCCCGCCAGCCGCAGGTTGAGGTCGCGGCAATGATACAGCACCACTCCTATGCCAATTGCCACCACCGGGGCTACAATGGCCACGTCGGTCCACGACGCTGAGGCGAAACTCCCCATGGTCCAGAATATGATGCTGTCCATCTTGTCCTGTCGCAGCACCATGAGGAACGAGATGAGGGCTGACATGAGAAAGGTGATACATACTCCAGTGAGCAGGAGCGTGGTGGTGTGCATGCGGTTGCCTATTGAGGCTATGCGGTAAATGACCAGTATGGTGAGCAGACCCGATACCAGTGCGCACGCCCCCACGCCCAATAGGTAGGCCTCAAGCCCCAGGAGTATGGCGATGGCTGCACCCAGCGAGGCACCCGACGAGATGCCAAGCACGTAGGGGTCGGTGAGTGGGTTGCGGAACACCGACTGGTAAGCGGCACCGCACACCGAGAGGGCGGCTCCCACCAGTACTGAAAGAACTATGCGCGGCATGCGCAGGTTCCAGAATATGGGTGATTGCCACATGTCGGCCCATCCGAAATGAACCACCCCCAACATGGAGCAGCCCAGCATGGCGGCAAGCAGGAGAAACAGTAGCAGCAGGAAGATAAAGGGTTTGGGCCGGGAAGATTTCATGGGCAGGGTAGTGCGGTGGGGTGTTATTGTTGGGGGGAGTCCTCCAGCAGGTTCTGCATGGTGTAGTAGCCTTTGCGGTCTTCAAGATATTCGGCGGCGAGCAGTGCTCCCAAGGCCAGCCCCTTGCGGTTCTTGGCACTGTGGCGAAGGGTGATAGTGTCGATATCGCTGTCGTATACCACTTCGTGTATACCGGCCACCTCGCCCTGGCGTATGGCGGTGATGGGCACTATGTCTTTTTTCTGTCTCCGCGAGTCGCCTTTCACCAGTTTCCAGTCGTCTTTCCGGTCAAGGAGGTCTATTATGTCGTTGGCCAAAGTGATAGCGGTGCCGCTGGGCGCGTCGAGTTTATGGATGTGGTGGGTCTCGGTGATGGATACCTGGTATTGGTCATAGCGGTCCATGAGTTGAGCCAGCCGCCGGTTCAGTTCGAACATGATGTTCATGCCGATGCTGAAGTTGGAGGCCACAAAGAGTGCTTTGCCCCGCTGTTGGCAGTCGTGCACCACGCTCTCTAGTTGGTCGTACCATCCGGTGGTGCCCACCACTATCGGCATATCGAGGTCGAAACAGCGCATGATGTTGCTCACGGCGGTGTCGGGGGTGGAAAAGTCTATCGCCATATCGCACTGGCGCAGATCTTCTATTTTGTCCATCCAGTCATCCTCGTCGTCAATGGTTACGCCAACCGAGTGACCACGTTCGAGGGCAATGGTTTCAATGGCCTTGCCCATTTTGCCATATCCAAGAAGTGCTAATTTCATAACGGTGTAAATACAAAAATCAAAATGCAAAGATACAAAAAAAATAGAACATACCAAGAATTGTGGCATCTCATTGCCCAGTGATGACAAAAAAAGGGATACAACAGCGTATCCCTCTGCAGGTGGAGTAGATGGGACTCGAACCCACTACCTTTTGATTGCGAACCAAATGCTCTACCAGATGAGCTACTACCCCTCTGTTATGAAAAAAGGGTCGTTCTCAGCGACCCTACTTTGTGGAGTATATCGGAGTCGAACCGATGACCTTTTGACTGCCAGTCAAACGCTCTAGCCACCTGAGCTAATACCCCATCGTTTTCGTTTAATTCGGCTGCAAAGATACAACCTTTTTTTGAACCCACCAAATTTTTTTTACTTTTGGCTGGTTATCAATATGATATTTTTGTATTCCATATCTCTAAAGGGTAAAAATCATACTCTTTTTACCCCAAAATGGGGGTCAAAAATGATTGTTTTTTCTTCTATTGCTGCAAAGTCTTGGTTATCATTGTTTTTTTTATATATTTTTAGGGTCGAGTCGCATTGCCCGTCAGTAGGTGTGGAATAGCGTTTTTATCGGTTTTTCACCCCTTCCCCGACGCTTGTCCACGCCCGCCCCGTCAGGCTCCCTCTGTCCCTCCCTGCCGCATCCTTCTCCCCGCTTCATCTTCCTGGCCTGCCCTCCCCCTGCTGCGGTGCAGCGCAGCAGGGGGCGACGGCCTTTCTTCGTGACTTGGATGTTTGCCTGTTCCGTGAGGATCACCGCGAAAGGGCATAGCACACATGGGCGTGGGTAATGAGGTTCATTCCATTCTTCTTTTTGATAACTAGCTCGTCCATCACAATGCGTACTGCGCCGTCCGCTGAGGTGTATTCAAGCAGCAATGCTTTGTTCATCTCTAGTTTGTCCTGGTCCAGATTGCTTTGAAGGGTATATCCTATTTTGCCCAATTGGGTGGCCAGGAATGTGTCGGTTGGCACTTCCCCTCCGGGGTAGGGTATCCCCTCGTCCAGTCTGCAATGCTGGTCCACTATCATCTGCTCGAAGCCTTCGATGGATATGTCTTTGTGTTCCATGTCGTTGTATATGGAATAGCTCATGTCGTTATCGAAAGTCTCGTCTGGATACCAGCCATTGTCTGGAATGTAGGCGGAGGCATATTGTGCCGTGGAGTCTGAGAGGTGATTCAGATAGTCCGCCGAGTTGATGCCGAGCCGTGTGGGCAGAATGACCGTATCCTTGAGGTCGTTTTCAATATACTTCATGGCTTGATAGGCGTTGCGGTGTTGCACTCTGTATTGCGAGTCGGCGGCATCGGGACGGAACGCCTCCATGTCTATTTTGCCCGAAGGGCTGAGTATCTGTGCCTCCGATGCGTTGGTCCGCACTATGTGCAGCTGATGGCATACGGATATGTTTCGGGCCGAAAGTGGACCGCCGTAGGCCAGTATCAGCACCCCCGCCACAGCCATAATGGTGCCCCAATACCAGGGCCTGCTCCGCATCCAGGGCCGCAGTATGCAATAGAGCGTCGCCATCAATCCCGCAAGCACCAGGTAGCACCGCGAGGGGGTCAAGCCGTATTGCCCCACTCTGTATCCCACGGCCACCCAGAAAAGCACCACCAGCGGCAACGCCAACATCCCGAACCACCTGAAGTACCATCCCAGCGGCTGCTTGGGCAGCAGGGGTCTCACTATGTCTATTGCCACACCTGCGGTCACCAGCGACAGCACCATGCTCGCCACCGAGTTCTGAGGCAGCTCCCAGTTTATGAGTATCGTGAGGCCATAAATGCATAGTATGATGTGGTATATTATCATCGCCGGGGTAAGTATGTAGTTCACCACTGTTTGTGTCACCCTGTCCACTTCCTCCTCATCCCTCTGCGCTTCAAACCCTATAAAGGTCAACGGTGCCACAAGTATGAAAGATACATATAGTGAGATATCCAGTGCCCAGTCTCCCCAAAGCCCTTTGATGTTAAAGAGTTCTTGGGTGGAATAGATGATAATCCACATAAGTGTAAGAAACAGCAGGCTGATGCCCACCGATAGCAGCAACGACCGCAACAAGCTGTAGAACCGTTGTGTGTACCGCAGGTCGGAGCGCACTCCCTGTGCCAGCAGGTAGATGGCCGGGAGTATTACGTATACCTCCGGCTTTACATTCCATTCTTCTGGAAGCAGGCAGGCAAGCAGATACAGGGGCAACACTGCCCAGTAGGCTGCCGTCACCCACCTCCGTCGGCCTCGGTGGTAGGCAAGGCACAGCGCCGCCACCGTGGCAATGGGGGCATAGACTGCCGCGTGAATCCATCCCCCCGACCAATCGAACTCGCTGCCTATGGCCGCTGCGGTAGCATGTATCAGCACTAGCAACTCTACGGGGTGTATGGTGAGTGCCGTCCGCATCAGGTCGGCAATCCGTGTCAGGAACTTAGGCTTTTTCATACTCATGTTTATTGTTGGGTGAAACTTCCGTTTTTGTCTTGTTTATGTCGGATGGCAATCCGTTACTCGTTGCCTTTTTGATACCAGTTTATCTTGTGCGACGCATACATGGCCACCGCCAGGATTACGAAGATGCCCAAACTGCCCACCAGCAGTGCATAGCTCTCCAGCTGCATTATGATGTAAATAAAGGTGTAGAGCATCAGCAACAGCCCTCCAATTATGAGTGCCGCGCGGTTGTTGTGCAGCAGTGCCCGCATAAATACGGTGATTAGCGTGATGGTCATCGCCGAGGCTATGAGGTACGAAAGCAGGAAGGTGAGATGTTCGGAGAACGACAGCAGCAGGGTGTAGAACAGCATCAACGCGATGCCCACCAGGGCGTACTGCACCGGGTGTACGGGCGTCTGACGGCGTATCTCTACAAAGAATACCACCGCAAAGGTGAGCAGTATGATCAGGTAGGCGTATTTTATGCTGCGGGTGGTCTGCTGATACTGCATCACCGGCACCTTGAGGTCCACCCCAAACGATTGTGCATTCTTCAACTCGCTGTTGCTGCTCAGCACTTGGGCAAAGTCGCGGTTCAGTGCCAGCACCTTCCAGTCGGCTGTGAAACCCTCTTTGGTCACTTCACGCTGCGACGGCAGGTAGCGTCCTGTGAAACTGGGTGTAGTGCAGTCCGAGCTGAGGTGCAGCGACGTGGTGCGCCCCATCGGCAGGAAGTACAGGTAGTCCGACCCCTTGATGGGCACTGTGAGCCTGAATGCCACTTTCCCGCCTTCCATTATGGGCTGTATGTCCACATTGCATGAGAGGGCGTTGTCGTGGCCCAAATGCAGCGCCTCGGCCGATAGTTCTACCTTCTGCCCGTTGTAGGTAAGCGTTGGGTTGTCGGCAAAGCCTTTGAAATCGCTTATGGCAAAAAGCAACTTGGCATGGTCGGTACGCAGGTGCTTCAGCTGCTCCGGCTTCAGCTCCGACGGCAGGGTGAACTGTCCGCTGAATACTACCGTTGCATCATATACCGTGAAATCGAATATGCCCCGTTTCAGGGTACGTGTCTTGATGTCGCCTTCTATGTCTAGCGTCTCGGGCAGCACGTAGGCATTATGTGTGCTTGTGTCGGACGGTATAAACAGCACCGGTCCCGTCAGCTCTTGCCCGTTGCCCCATTTCTGGGTCACCTCTTCGTTCGCACTGATTTCGGTCGACCTCCGCTCCTCCACCATGCTCATGATGATGGCCTGCGGTATGAGCAGCAGGAGACTGATGGTTACGATGATGAGGAGTTTTAATCCCAATTTGTAATTGTTCTTCGAACTGAACCCTGGCATGGGTTTTAATGAATTCTGATTTTCCATTTGTTTATGTTTTTTGTGATTATTGTTTTCTGTTGTTTCTGTTTACTGCTCCTAAAAGGACTTTGCAATGCAAAGTTATAAGTCCAAAAAAAAATCAATTGTTGTTCTTTTTCAGGAAGTTTTCGAGCGCATTGAGGTGTGCCTTGAAGGCCTCGCTGCCAGCCTTGGTGACCGAGAAACTGGTGTTGGGTTTTCGCCCTATGAAACGTTTTTCGCACTGTATGTAGCCAACCTCCTCAAGGGCGCGTGTGTGGCTGGCCAGGTTGCCGTCGGTGAGCTGAAGCAGCTGTTTGAGGGTCGGGAAATCCACCGACTCGTTCACCATCAGCACCGACATGATGGCCAGTCGGGCCTTGCTCTCGAAGGCTTTGTTCAGTCCGTTGAGCAGTTGCAGGGGGTCTGGGGTGGGAGTGGGTGTCATTGTTTGCGGTTTTTAAGGGTGAAGCAGATTCCGAAGATAATGTGCCACAATCCAAATCCCAGGAACCAGAACAGCAGCCCCTGGCTCACGACAAAGCAGTCTATAATGCCAAGTATCAGCTCCCCGTATCCGAGTATGGCAATGTCCGATGTGGTATAGTGGGCGCAGTTTATCAGTGCCAGTCCGTAAAAAACCAGCATGAAGGTCGACGTAAGTCCGTAGTGGCCCTGCATCAACAGCGCCAGGCACACCAGTCCGCCAGTCACTGCGGGCACAAAGAAGTGGAACAGGCAACGGCGCACAGTATGGTCGAAGGCGAATCGCTGGTTCACACGCTTGGTCTTGAAATACGACATCAGGAACACTGTGCCGAACGATACCGCCACCAGCAACGCCGCGCACACTATGGCCACCCATGTGCGTCCCGGAGTGTTGACAGCGTAGTCGGCACTCCACTCCGGCATCCAGTTGTAGGCCTCGTGGTTTCCCATCAGCAGCCATGCACCTACCGATACAATCGAGGCGTATATTCCGATGATGATAATCGAAAATCCACTGATTGTTTGAAAGCGTGAGGACTTCTGCATGATGTCCTTAATCTCTCTAAGCGTGTTGATTGCGTCGTTGTTGTTCATAATATTCTAAGAGTACTTTGTGATGCAAAGTTACACATTATTTTTTATTCCGCAACTTTTTTTCAAAAAAATATTTTCCCCGCCGCTGTTTTTTCGGTCCATCATCTATGGAAATGCGCCCCTGCCAACGGTCTGGCTAGGGGCGCTTTTATTTTGTGCAGGGCTGTTCATCCACCCGTAATCATGCCGAATTGCGATAGTATTTGCTTCATCGTCGGGTCGAGATAGGTCAGGGCTTTGGTCCGGATGTCGTCTGGAACGGTGTAGAACGCTTCTGCCAGTGCTCCCGTTATGGCCCCTATGGTGTCGCTGTCGCCTCCAATGCTTATGGCATTGCGTATGGCATCCTCAAAGCCGTTGCTTTCCATAAAACAAACTATCGCTTGCGGCACGGTAACCTGGCATGTCTCGTCAAAACTGTTGTGGCATCTCAGATAGTCAACCGTGTAGTCAAGCCGGTAGCCGAAGGTGTTTTCCAAATACCGCTTCACATCGTCTTTGCTTCTCGCGTGGCGAAGCAGGAAAACGGCGCTCGCTGTGGCCTGCGCACCCTTTATGCCTTCGGGATGGTTGTGTGTGGGTTCGGCACTGAGCCGTGCCTGTTCCATCACCTCTTCCATTGTGCCGAAAAGCCATCCCACGGCACTCACCCTCATGGCCGACCCGTTACCGAAACTATTGTACGGTTGTGGGTCGGCACTATGTATCCACCGGGCAAACGAGCCTCCGTAAGCCCCCTTGGGGTTTGGATAACGGCGGCACCATTCCAGCAGCGCGTCGCGGTAGCTCTTCTTGTTCATCGCCGCGTCCGCCACCGCACAGGTACAGATGGTGTCGTCGGTAAAGCTGCACCCGTTGCCGAACAGTTCAAACTGCTTTGTGTGTATATTGTCGAATTCAAAACGCGACCCTACAATGTCGCCTACTATTGCTCCAAGCATAATCGTTTATTGTTTGTATATTATTTCTTTCTGTTGTTTGTCGTTATTGCGCATTCCGTTCTGTCTGTTCCATGGCTTGTGAGCCTCCCGCTTCCTGTCAGTCCTTGTGTCGCGCCGGCTTCCGCCGTGCCCACACGGTTTGTACCCATGGGTTGGCCTCCTCAGGTGGCAATGGTTGTCTGTGCCTCATGCGTCAGCAGCCACCTTTTCCGTTCCAGTCCGTAGGCATAGCCCGTGAGCGACCCGTCCGCCCCCACCACCCTGTGGCACGGCACTATTATGGCAACGGGATTTCTCCCCACCGCCCCGCCCACCGCCTGGGCCGAGCGGCAACCTATCCTCTCCGCCAGTTGGCCGTAGCTTACGGTTCGCCCGTATGGAATGTGCATCAGCTCTTGCCACACCCTTTGTTGGAACGGGGTACCCTCCAACTGCAGGTGCGGCATCCAGTTGGGTATCTTCCCCTCGAAATAGCAATCCAGCCAACGGCAGGCCTCGTCCAGCATTGCCTCTCCTTCGCCCGCAGGGGGTAAGTTCTTCGCCTCAAAGCGCAGTCCCGTCAGCCGTCCCCCACAGCCCTCCAGCACTATAGGCCCCAGCGGCGAGTGGTAAATCGCGCGGCTCCTCTCTTCGCCTGCCCCTTCGGGCTTTCGGGCGGCAGTGCCATCGGCAGTGCTTTTGGCCTGGGGGTGCAACGTCTCGAAATGGTTGTCGGGTCGGGGCGTCAGTGTCGGCTGTTCATTTTCCGGTTGCATGGTGTGTGTGGTTTATTTCCAGTGGGGCTGGAGCGTCGTTATTGTTTGTTGGTGTTATAGTCTTCCTCTCCTTCGGCGGCTAGGGGCAGTGCCTCCTCGTCGGCATACTGCACCGTGGCATGTTTGAAACGCGAAAGCATATTCTCGTTCAGCAGCACCTCCACCTCCCTCATGGTGTGCTCTATGGCGTTGGGTTTCAGTTGGCACTCCCATATCACTATCACGTTCCACCCGTTGCGGTACAGCAGGTCGTAGTTCTCGCGGTCGCGTTGCCGGTTGCGTGCTATCTTGGCTTCCCAGAAGGGGGTGTTGCTTTTCGGCATCCTGAAGGTGGCGCAGCCCTCATGGCCGTGCCAAAAGCACCCGTTCACGAATATGGCTGTGCGGTAGGGCCGCATAACGATGTCCGGCTTTCCGGGCACACTCTTCACATTCAGTCGGTAGCGGTAGCCGTGGTGCCACAGCCACTGCCTCACCTTCAGCTCGGGCTTGGTGCCCCGACTGTGTATGTGCGACATGCAGCGGTGACGCTGTTCGGGTGTCATTGTGTCGGTCATTGCGTTTGTTCGTTTCGCGCCCCATTCCCTTTCATGGTCTGTCCACTACTTCGCTACATTTTGTCCATTCTGTCGGTGAAGAGAAGCTTAATAAGAGCTTAGGAACGGCTTAAGAGATAGCGAAGGCGGGAGGGGGCTGGGGTGTGTCAGAATTCTATTGTGTGGGGTTGTATGTCGGGGTCGTGCGAGGCCAGCGACTCTACGCAGAGGGGCGAGAGGCTTTGTTCGCGTATCCATTGCAGGGAGAGGTGTTGCAGGTTTTTGTCGAGGGCGATGCCGCTGGTTATCATGCCGCGCCACGACCGGGTGGCGTAGCCGCCGTCGGCAAAGAGGAGTGCGAAGCGGCCGTTGCTGTTTTTCACCTTTAGGGCGCAGAGGCCGCGGGTGTGGCCGGGGATGTTGACCATGACGACGCTGCCGTCGCCCCAGAGGTCGAACGACAAGCCGACGGGGCCTTCCTTGCCGTTCCAGTCGAAGGTTTGCAGGTCCACGCCCTGCCACCAGCGGGGCTGGAAACGGATGCGTGTTTGGCAACTCCTTTGCCGTGTGCCTTCCAGTTCGGCTTTGGCGACGAGTATGTGTTTTGCTTCCTTCACGGCGCGGAGCCCGTTGGCGTGGTCGCAGTCGAGGTGGGAGAGCAGTACGTAGTCGAGGGTGGCGGGGCTGATGCCCAGCTGTTGCAGCTGTTCGTCGATGGCTTCGCCCGGGGCTATGCGCCCTTGGTTTACCTGGTAGAGCATCCAGGAGCCCAGCGAGTGTATCTGTGCCTTTTTGTCGTACACTCCGTTGGGCGACATGTCCCTGTGCCATCCGGTATCGAACAGCAGGAGGCCTTTGGGATGCTCTATCAGGAAGCAGAACACCGGTAGCCACAGCCATTGGCTTTTGGGTGTGGTGATGCCCGACGCCTTGAGAAGGCTGCAGTTGTCGCCCCCAAACGGCAGGTAGGGCGACACTCTCACTTCGCCTGTACGCAAAACGTGTATCTTTATCTTGTCCATGTTGCGGTGTGTTTTATTATAGGGGCTATATATCGATTGGCCTGTGCCTGTGCCTGAGCGGTTGGCTTTTTGTGGCGGATGGTGAAGGCTCCTTCGGCAACGGCGACGCCGTTGGCATAACGGATGCCGACGGACGGGGCTGTTTCTGCATTTGCCTTTCAATATCAGCTGTTTCGATATTACGATGGCCCTTGTTTGTTGGGTGCAAATATACGAATTATTTCGGAACCGGGCGTGTGATGCTGCTCGGAGCGGCATGAGGCAAGTTAATTTACAACATTTTATCGCGGAACATACGTTACGGGGCTGTTGGCTGCAGAGGTAGGAGGAGGTATAGGTGGAAGGGATAGATTTGGGATATACACTTCGCCAGGCTACCGCTACAGACAGAATCTGAGGCGGAAGCCTGGCGAAGAGTATAATGAGAAAGCTACTTGACGATGAGTTTGCGTACCACAGACAAGCCGTTGCAGGCTATGCGGACGAAGTAGGCTCCTTGCGACAGGTTGTTGAGGTCGAGCGAAAGGCTGCAACCGCCATTGCAGTTGATGCTGCGTACCAACACCTCGCGGCCGGTGAGGTCGGATACCGTGATGTCGATAGCGCCTTTGTAGCGTAAGGGCAATCCTTCAAGAATGAGGGAAGTGACATCCTTGGCGGGGTTGGGGACCAGCGTCGCGGAGAATTTAGTTTCGGAGGATTCGGGGGAGTCGATGCCGGCAGGCTGTGGTGTGACGACATTGAGGAGAGAGGCCACCTCGAGGGCCAGCCAGTCGTCGGCACAGCGAGTGCGCACGTGGAAGTCGTAGGCGGTGGCGGGAGAGAGCCCGGGGATGGTGCAGCTGTTGGTGGAGACATACAGCTCAGAGCCAGAGCCGGGGGTGTAGCCCGCGGGGCCATACTCTACAATGTAGTCCTGGGCCAGAGGTTCGGCATTCCAGACAAGAGCGACAGAGGTGGGGGTGAGGGCGGAGGTGTCCAAGCCCGTCACAGCGGGGCAGGCGAGGGTGGAGAACCGCAGGGTGTCGCTCCAGAGGCCGTCGATTTGGTTGTTGCTGCCACAATAGCCATGCACATAGGCGAGGTATTCGCTACCGGAGGCAAGTCCCTCGATGGTGTAGGGGCGCTGGGTGACAGTGTAGGCCATGTGACGGTCGCCGGGTTGCCACACCTCGATGCGCCAAAGACTGTCGTTGCCCGAAGCGGACCAGTTGAACGTGGCGGAGTTGTGGGTGATGTCGTAAACGCGTGCGCTGTCGGGGGGCGGGCAGAAGAAGGAGTCGGTGACGATGCTGACAGATGCCCAGTCGCTAAAGCCGAGACTGTCGGCGGTGCAGTTTTGCCGCAGCGACAGCTGGTAGGTGGTGGCGGGCAATAAACCCGTGAAGGTATAGCTGTTGCCGCTGACGGACACCGGCGAAGGGTAGCCGGGCGAGAGGGTGAGCTGGTAGTCGCTGCCGGAGCCGCTCCAGTGGATGGTGGCGGACTCGTAGTGGGTCACGACGGAGTCGATGGTTGGAGGGGCGCAAAGGGGCAGATGGCAAGTGTTGGTGTAGAGGCGCATGTCGCCCATATAATAGGTGCCGTAGCCGCCGGGGATGGTGCTGTCGAGGCTGATGGGGACATCGGTTGTGATGACGTAGCTACGATGGATGTCGTCCCTATAGTCGGAATAGCGGTAGTGGCTGGCATACTCGGTGCGCAAGCCGCTGCCGCCGTCCTGCCGCAGCACGGCGACAAGGAGGTTCTGGTGGCCGTCCCACATAAAGGGGCGGTCGAAACTGAAGAGCTGCCACTCGGTAGTGGCATTGTGGCAGAAATTGGCCGAGTCGATGACTTTTACGAACCGATGGCCCGCATCGGGCATAATAGGGCCGGAGAAGAAGGCGGTGTCGGGCACATTGGCCAGAAAGACACTGATGTTGTTATGGTGGTCGGCGGCGATAATGTCGGCCGGGCGGAATGCAAGAGCGGTGATGCCCCCCTCGAGACCGGCCAGATGAGCCGAGTCGATGAGGGTTTGCACATAGCTGTAGGGCATGCCGTTGAAGCCAATGGGCATGGAGGGTGTGGAGTTTTGGTAGAGGGTGCTGTCGAAGTTTTCGCGATAGACGGCATCGCTGCAGAGCTGGGTGGAGAAAAAGCCGCTCACCCATTGGCCGGTGTCGCCCACGCCGCAGATGCTGCGCACATGCACTTCGAGGCGGTCGAGGCTGTGGAGAGCGGGAATAGAGTAGTGGTTGGAGGTGGTGCTGTCGATGGTGCCGCTGCCGGGGGTGAAGCCCGCAAGGCCGTATTCCACCTGGTAGAGCGAAGCCCCGTTGCACTGCCAGGTGATGGAGAGCGAGCTGTCGGTCAAGGCGGAGGTGTCGAGTTGCAGGTTGTGGATGACGCATGTGTCGGGCACACAGCTCACCTGCAGCGCAAAGCCCTCGTAGGTGTAGAAGGCCGCCCAGCCGTCGAACGTGATGGTCAAAGCCCCAGAGGAGGAAAGGATGGGGTCGATGTTGATAATGTAGTTGTTGTTGAGGCCCGAGGTCCAGAGCATGGCTCCCGAGGTGCCCACACCGTCGTAGATGGTGAGAACGGAGCCGCCACCGCAATGCGAGAAGCCGCTGAGGCTAACCAGATGGCCGGGCATGTCGGGGAGGATGACCAGTTGGGAGTGCTGGTAGCTGAAGTCGCCCGCTGGGCCGCCATTGTCGAAGAGGCTCACGCCGCACATGGAGAGTGTGTCGTGCTTGTTGGAGCGCATGTTCCAAGTGCCGGGCACCACCTGCATGGGGCCTTCCCAGCCGGAGGTGTCGCCCTTGGGACAGATGGCACGCACCCACACATAGTAGGGTGTGCCTGCGGTGAGGCCGTCGAAGGTGCAGGCGGGAGAGGTGAGTTGAGACGAACCGGCCACCGGCGAGGCGTTGGCGGAGGTGTCGATAAAGGTGTGCCACACTGTGCCGCTGTCGGCGGCATCCCATTGCAGCGATACCGAAGTGGCGGTAAGGCCGGTCAGGGAGAGGCCCGTAATGTTGGCGCAGGGGGCGGCAAAGTTGATAGACACATCGTCGAAGTAGGCAAGCCAGTTGTCGTTTTCGCCAATGCCGGGACAGCTCAAAACGGCGATGTATTTGCCCGAGCCACTATAGGCGGTGAGGGGCACATCGTAGCGGAACCATTCCTCGCCAGTGATATTCACTGTGTCTATGGCTTGGAAGGTGGAGTCGACATCGGGGTTGTCCATCACGCCCACCACCACGCGGGCCAGGTCGTAGCGGTTGTAGGTGTTTTCGATGTTTTTGGCCCAGAAAGAGAGCTGGAGAGTGTTGAGGGGTAGCAGGGTGGAGTTGATGGCCGGGAGGACAAGCTTTTGGTCGACCACATCCTCGTAGATGCTCCATTCAAAACGCATGACGCGGGAGCCCGAATGGGCATCGGCGGAAAGATTGAGGATAGTGGTGTTCATGCCTACCCTTCCCTGCCAGCAGGGGATGGAGGTGGGGTTGGTGCCGACGGAGTAGGAATCGAAATCCTCGACCAAGGGCAGTGTGTCGAGCAGGCTGCAAAGTGTACGGAAGGTCATGACGGGCGACCAGTGGGTGGTGTAGCTGCCGCACTCGGGCCGCACATACACGTCGTACTGTGTGTAGGGCGTTAGGCCGGTAAGCAGGAGGCTGTCGGTGCGCACATTGGTGACGATGGTGGATGAGTCGGGCACAAAGCCGTTGGGGCCGTAGGCCACATCATAGTAGACCGCCCCCACAGTGTCGGTCCAGCGGACGAGGGCGGCAGTGTCGGTTTTCCAATCGAGCGTGGCCGATGCCAGAGCCTCGCAAGGCACTAGACGGCTCACCTCGATGTCGTCGATAAACATCCAAGTGTTCAGAGGGTCGGCGGTGATGATGGCCAGCCTTCCCGACGGACGGGAGTAGCGGTCGGTACGCACCGCAGCAGAAAACCAATGCGAATAGTTTGTCACAAACAACGTGTCCAGAGGCACAAAGGTAGACATATCCAGCGGGTCGGTCACCATGCCTATATAGAGGTTGCGGTTGGAGCCACCGTTGCTTCTAGCCCAGAAGTAGAGCTCCAGGCTGTCGGGCGGCGCGTTGAAGGCGGGCAACACTACAGCCCCGCCCTGCAACCGGACTGACCGGGAAGAGGAGTGGCTTAGTCTGGAAGAGACGGCGGGAAAGTCTCCATCCGTTCCGGGGGTGGTGTACCAGCATGAGGGCATGCTCCACGAGCTTTCGAGGTTCTCGGCATAGGGCAGTGGGGCGTGGGTGCAGTTGGTCAACACGTGTTTCAATACCGTAGTGGAAGAGGAGGTGCAAAAGGCGGTGAGGCGGAAGGTGTAGTGGGTGTTGGGCGAGAGACCGGTCATGGTGTAGGAGGTATCGCCCCACACCAAGCCGCTGGAACGCCAGGCGGTATCGCCGTCGGTGATGCATTCGACGGTCCACGAAGTGTCCTGATAGCCGGGGTTCCACTTCAGCTTTACGGCATCGGCACCCAGAGAGTCGACCCACAGGGTGGGCGGCGGGCAGCTTGCCACAGCGGAGGGGACGGGTTGGGTGTGCAGCCGCATGACGTTGCGATAGGTGGTGGCATAGGTGTGGCGGTAGGAGGGGTATTGCAAAGGGGTTGGGAAGTAGCGGGATATGTTTTGGGTGTTTTCGCAATAAAAATCGCCACCGCCGTAGCTGCTGATGCCCCAGGGACAGTCGAAAGCCACAATGAGGTTGCCCAAGCCGTTGTAGTGGAACGCGGAGTCGAAGTCGTAGTGGTTCCAACCAGCGGTACAAGCCAGAGAAGTATACGCTACCGCTTGGAACGTGGCTCCGAAATGCACCATGCTGTCCAGTCGGGACACATAGGTGTTGGCCAAATAGATGGTACATCCCCCACGGCCTGCGGTGCTGGGATTGGCACAATAGAGGTCGATGCCGGTAATGATGGCTTCGCCGTTGAGCTCGCTACGCAATACAAGCTGCTGGGAGTAGCTGCTGGAGGACGATTCGTAGGGCAGATGGGTTGAGCTCACCACCATGTTGGAGGTATCGCCAATGAGGATAACACCCGTAGAGGGCGTTTGTGCCCTCCCCGTGACGGGTAGCAGAAACGCTGCGGCGAGCAGCCAAAGATAGAGTTGTTTTTTCATGATAGTAGATATTATATTATTGGATTTAAGGTTTTTCGAGATGGGTTGAGGTTATGGTATAGCTAAAGGTGAGTGACAAATATAAGTGTCGTTGGGTGCGATTTTGGCTCTCTATGCTGTGGATATTTAACAACGATTAACGAATGCATTAACGAAGTGCGGCCCAGGCAGTGGGGAGCAACTTCGTGTAGTAGTACGGACAGCAGGCAATTTTCTCACAAAAAAAGTTGGTACAGCTCGGTGGGTTCGGGGTGTATTTTATGTGCCTGAAATGGAGAAGCGGATTGAAAATGAGTGTGGTGCGTATCGTTGTGCTGTGTTGATAATTATGTTTGCCCGATATGAAACGTGGGGGAAAGGCATGTGGTGGGATTAACAAGAGTTAACATTCGGTGATGTGAGGGAGTAGTGCCAATTGGGGTTGGGAGAAGCTGCGGTGAAGGTTCGCTGAAAGGGGCGAAGCGGGAGGGTTTTGAGGGCGGAGCAAGAGCGAACCTACATCGAACCTTCAACGGACCTTCGTCGTGCTGACAGAGGGGGAAGGATTTGGGGCGGTTGTGCGTTTCCCGGGGGTGGAAATGACCTATTGCGGGTGGAAACTTTTTGTGGTGCTGCGGTTTTGTGGATGGAGAGGGTAAGGCTGCCCATTGCGGACACTGGGTGGAAGCGGTTGGTGGAGCAAGGAGGGCAACGGGAGCGGAGAGGAAGTGGCGATTGGGGGTTGGGGCTTTTTTGGCGCTGGGGTGCAATAAATTGTGTGCAATGGCGTTAAAGGAGGAAAGAGAATGGAGATGGGAAAGGATGTTCCACGAATACATTGGCTTGTCGCGCTGGTGCCTTTTGCGGTGCTGGTGGTGTTGCAGGTGCTGGTTATCCGTCAGTTCGGCTCGGACGCAATAGACGGTGCGAGCCAGACGGTGCTGCTCTTTTCGGCGGGTGTGGCGGTGGCGATAGCGATGATAGGCTATGGGGTGCCGTGGAGCGAGATAGACGGAGCCATAGGCAATAATATCAAGACCATAGGGCCGGCGGTGATAATACTGTTTCTGATTGGAGCTATTTCGGGCAGCTGGATGATGAGCGGGGTGGTGCCGACGATGATATATTACGGGATGAAGGTGATTACGCCGTCGCTGTTCCTGTTTATGGCGTGCATTATCTGTGCGTTGGTGTCGCTGATTACGGGCAGCTCGTGGACCACGGTGGCCACTGTGGGCATAGCGTTGATAGGGATAGGTACGGCGCAGGGGTATGCTGTGGGATGGACAGCGGGGGCGATTATCTCGGGTGCTTATTTCGGTGACAAGATCTCGCCGCTTTCGGACACTACGGTGTTGGCTTCGTCGGTGGGCGAGGTGCCGCTGTTCAAGCATATACGGTATATGATGATTACCACTGTGCCGTCGTTTGTCATTGCGTTGGTGGTGTTTCTGGTGGTGAGTCTGAACCACACGGCGGTCGGGTCATCGCAGACGGCCTCGTTTGCCGAGGGGCTGCAAGGCACCTTTGTCATCAGCCCGTGGTTGCTGCTGGTGCCGCTGTTTACGGGGGTGCTGATAGCGATGCGGTTGCCAGCCGCCATCATTTTGTTCCTGTCGGCATTGGCGGCGGGGGTAGTGATGCTTGTCGCCCAGCCGGACATAGTGGCGAGAGTGGGCGAGGGGAATGGTTTCCGCGGACTGATGCTGACCTATTACAGCAGTACTGCGATAGACACGGGCAACGAGACGTTGAGCAACCTGGTGCAGACGCGCGGGATGAAAGGAATGCTGAGCACAGTGTTTCTGATATTCTGTGCTTCGGCCTTTGGAGGCGCTTTGACGGGCGGTGGGATGATGAAGAGCCTGACCGATGCGTTGGCGCGTGGGATAAGCGGCCGGCGGACGCTGGTGTCGACAACGGTGGCAACAGGATTGTTTTCCAATATGGCTACGGGAGACCAGTATCTGAGCATTGTGCTGACGGGCAATATTTTCAAACAGCTGTACAAGGAAAAGGGATACGAGGGACGTTTGCTGAGCCGGTCCACTGAGGATTCGGCCACAGTGACATCGGTGCTTGTGCCATGGAACACTTGCGGCATGACGCAGTCGATGGTGCTGAAGGTGCCGACGCTGGAGTATCTGCCTTACTGCTTCTTCAATATCATTTCGCCGCTGATGTCGATTGCCGTCGCTATTGTGGGATACAAGATATTCTGTGCCCCCAAGTCCACCCCGTTGGAAGGACAGGAGAGCTGACTGAGGGGTTGGGCGTCTGTGGCGAGAGTGCTTTTAAGGCTACCAATGTATAGGTGTACGGGCATTATAAGCGGGCCTGATGAGGTGATACACGTGTTCGTTGCAGAGTGCTTCCCACTTTGAAAGAACAAAACTCACATTTTTTTGGAGCAATAGAAAAAAAGTTGTACCTTTGTACTCTCTCTTTTGAGAGAACACGGCAACTGCTAATAACAAAAAAGACGTTGACATAAAGAGGATTATAATCCTACATCACGCTACCACTGAAATGGCAATAATATAAATTACTAGTAATAACAATTAAAATCTACAACTATGTTTTTCCAAGTTTACGGGGCTAATGCCCTTATTCAATGGGGAATGCTGCTTGTTGTCCTTGCAGGCTTGATTCTCTGGAACGAATTCGCCCGTCGCACCAAGATGGGAGGTGCCATCACCTTTTTTGTTATCCCGGTATTGCTTACGGTCTACTTCGTGGCCATTGCCATCGGAGCCCGTTCGGGAGCCGAGTGGGCGCTGAACAACCAGACCCACATCTACATGAACGGCTGGTTCCACTATGCCAAGCTCTATGCGGCTCTCACGGGTTGCATCGGCTTCATGATGATTAAGTATAAGTGGGGCATCGGTGCCAAGCATTGGTTCAAACCGTTCCCCTTCGTCATCGTTGCCATCAATATCCTTATTGCGGTGGTATCCGACTTCGAGAGTGCCGTGATGGGTTGGAACAAGTGGTGGCTCAGCAGCGAGGGCGTATGGCTGTATGGCGGTTGGCACAACGTGTTCAACGGCCTTGCCGGTATCCTCAACATCTTCTGTATGACAGCATGGTGGAATGTCTATGCCTCCAAGGACAAGAAAGACATGATTTGGGCTGATATGACATGGGTATATATCGTTATTTATGATATCTGGAACTTTGCCTACACCTACAACTGCCTGCCCACCCACAGCTGGTACTGCGGCATTGCCCTGCTGCTGGCTCCTACGGTGGCTGCCCTGTTGTGGAACCGCGGTGGCTGGATTCAGAACCGCGCCAACACTTTGGCCATTTGGTGCATGTTTGCACAGGTGTTCCCCCTCTTCCAGGAAACCTTCAAGGATGGTCGCCAATGGTTCAGCTGGGCTGTACTTCCCGTGCAATATACCGACGGCATCGACACCATCAAGCAGCTCTACGAGGTGGCCGGTGGTGAGGCGGCTGTAGTGGGAACCACTGTCGACAGAGTGGCCGCCAACCCCACTATGATGACCGTTATCAGCGCCTTGGCTTTGGTAACCAACATCATTGCGCTCACCTACATCATCTGCGTCTCGAAGAAACGTCACATCAATCCCTACAAGCAAGACGTCTTTGTCAACCAGAAGTACTATAAAGATGCTATGGCCCGCGCCGATGTGGATTAATGGCCGGGGACTTCTATAAATCACCCCGAAGGGGTGAGATATGCATAACACCGTACAAGCCGAAGGCGCAGTGCGGTGATTATCAGAAGCCACTGATGCGTCCCGATAGGGACGCGACACACTAGCAGATTAATAGTACCCGCTGGCTGTCTATGCTTATGATACAAGGGGGTGTCTCGAAAAGGCACCCCTTTGTTTGTTCCGTCTTTCCCCGGAACCACAAATTCTGTTACTCGGTTGGGCTGGACTGCAAATCAGGCTGACCCTGGGGCAGGAAGCGATGGTAGGCGAATATTGGTTCTACTTGAAAAGGGGGCGTGGTGGTAATGCACCCAAACGGTTATCTGTGAGGGTTGCAATGCAATTGCTTCCAACTCTCCAATAATGCGGTGATACCTTTTGGCCAATCGGGATTGAAGAAGTGGGGAAGTAGTATCCGCCTGATGGTTGAATTGGCATTGAAGAGGGGTGTATTTTTAGATTTGTTAACATTCATTTTCGACAAAATATTAATGTTTTCTTTCTGTTTGTGAAATTTTATTACGTTGATTCTCATTATTATGAAAAATAATTCTCGAAATAATTTGGTTTATATCATAAACCTGTTTATATTTGCAGTGTCAATTCGGAAGAAAGAATTGATGTACACTTATGGCCACAAGTGTTATGTAATGAATTTAAAAAATGAAACAACATGGAAAACTCAATTGAAAAGAACAAAGAGATGACGGCTGAGGAAAGCCTGTCGCTCATAACGGAAACACTGAACAACAGCCGCAAGGAGATTACGCGCCGCAGCGGGAAGTACTACATCCTGTGGGGCATACTGCTCACGGTATTCTCCGTTGTGGTTTATGTGCTTTGGAAAATGACCGACAAAGAGGCGTGGAACTGCCTGTGGTTTGCGATGCCCGTGATAGGATACTTGCTGGCATGGCTGTTGCTGGACAGAAAGCAGGAGGAGCGGGTGAGCAGCGAGGTGAGCCGCATTACCAGTGGCATCTGGATGACTTTCGGCATCTTTGCCAGTGCGGTGGCGGCCTTTACGCTTATCTATTCCCAACTGAATGGCGACAGCAGCAGTATCGGCAGGGTGATAAGGGTCATGGTGTTGATTGGAAGTCTCACAGCCGAGCTTGTGCTGATTTTCGGGTTGGCCGAATGTGCCTGTGGCGTGGCGCTGAAGAACTGGGTTATGAAGATTGCAGGCTTTGTGACCGGCATTGGAGGGTTGGCCATCTACTATATCACGGGGGCCTGTGAGGAGCAGATGTTTATCTTCACCTTTGCCGGCTTGGTGCTGATTGTTACAGGTTTGGTCGTTAAACATCAATACAAGTAAGCTATGTTTCCGAAACTGGATCCACTGCTGCACTCAGAGCTGAGGTTGGCCGTCATGTCGATACTGGCCGAGGTGGAGGAGGCCGATTTCAACTACCTCAAGGAACAGACCGGCGCCACTTCGGGAAACCTGAGTGTGCAGATTGACAAACTGGCCGAAGCGGGATATATAGCCGTAGAGAAGGGGTTCAGAGGCAAGATGCCGCGCACCACCTGCAAAATCACACCGACGGGTTCTGAGGCTTTCAGGGCCTATATCAAGGCATTGAAAAAATACCTGTCGGCCGGGAAATAGCACTAGCAGCACATCCGGTATTCCTGTGGCGGGGAATGCCGGATGTGTATTTCCAGATGCCGGAGGTGAAATGAGCGGAACCGGGTTCCGGAGGGGTAGGGGCTACCCCGTTGTGGGGCAAGACATGGCAGGGGAAGAGATCCGCTGCCGCTGCTGGCCGCAATATCCTTGTGGGCAATAACCCTCAGTGGCATGAATCGCCCACTTCGTACTACGGGTTAATGCGTTGTCGGGGAACGGGTGGATGGCTAATACCACCTCCCTCAAACAACGCTTTTCGGAATCTATATTTCGGCTATCTTTGCGTTGTGTGGATGTACCACGATGTTGAATCTATAATTTGGGATAAATGGAGCTTAATCATAATAAAAAAGGAATAGTTACGTTATGATAGGAAAAAGTTGTTTTGTGTACTCTTGTCTCAATAGCGATTGGATATGACTAAAATTAAAATCATCAAGCCGCCGAAAGTAAACGTAAATGCCCCCATTGGCGGTTTCTGGAAACAGATAGGCATGATTATCATCGGTACCACCATTTCGTTGGTATTTACCCTTGTTGCCGCCAAGGTGACTGAAAATATCCAGCGTGCCAAGGACCGCAAGCTGTCGGCCATGATGGTGATGAGCAATATTGGGAAATTTGCCCGTAACATGGAGCAGCACGAAAAATATCTGAGCAGCCTCGACAGCACCGCCGCATGGCTTCTCAACACACCCGTTGAAGACCTCAAACTACTGCCCGACAACGAGCTGAGCAGCCTGATAGACCAAACCACTGCATTTATTTTTATATCGTACGACAAGTCGGCGGAGAGCATCTTCTCCAACAATATCGAGACTTGGAAGAATATGGGCAATGTGCTGTTTATCGACCGTGTGGGGGAATGCTTCTCGTCGATGCACCAAGTGGAGGAATATTGGAACAAATGGATGTCGGATGCCAGCGGTATCATTCTTGATGTCAAGAGCCATCCAGAGAATTACGAGGGCGGCACTGTGCCTATTAAAATCATCAGCTCCGAGAAGGTGCGACACATGATGAAGGGCATCCATTACTTCAGGGCTTGGTTCACAAATGTGGCGGCCACTATGCGATACCAAAACCGTGGCAATATGGCTGCCATCGGAATCACCGAGCAGGAGGTTATGGACTTCACCGACGCCCGCGAGCAAGGAGAGGAGGTAACAGGTGAGTCTCCCGACATCAGCCAATTTATCACACCCCCCCTCAGCCGCGACAGCCTGACGACAAAACGTGACCTCGACGCACGACTGGAGGAATTGAGGAATTAAGATTCGAGAATGGAGTATTTGCTGATGCAGATATATGACTCCATTCTCTTTTTTTCTTTTTTGCGGGGGAGTGTAAGAAATCCAGCTTTTCTGCGTCTATATAGGTAAAGCAAGACAAAACTTCTCCTATGAAACGCATCTCATTCTCCGATACGATATCGAAGCTTCAATGGGGCATCTTCATCGCGGTGATGCTATTTGCTGCATGCGAGCGCAGTGAGTACACCACGCGGATTACCGGCACCCTTTATACCGACAGCACGCTTTCCGTCCCCGTCGCCAACGACACGGTGTGGTTCTACGATTATACCTATCACGGGAACCGTCAGGACAGTATTCCTATTGGTCATGCTCTGACCGACCAGGAAGGCCGTTTCGGCTTCCTCGACTGGAGTGTCGATTTCACCACCTATGACCCCCGCTATGAAAGCAAATTCCATGTTGATCATGGAAACTTCATCATCGTTCATTTGACCGACACTCTTTTCTGTGGAGTATACTCCGGTTGGTACAAAGACCTAATTCTATACCCAGGCAAAAATCAGATACCCCATTATAACAATTGATATGAAGAAACTTATTGTCATCCTTCTGCCCCTTCTGCTTTGTGGCAGTATGCAGGCACAAGACTCTGTCAGGGTGCGTCGCAATAGCGTTACCGTAAGTCCCCTGCCACTGCTCGGCGGGTCGGCACTTGTCTCCTACGAGCGTACTCTCCCCTTCCGCTCTTCGGTTGAGGTGGAGCTGGGCGCACAGGGCTTCTATTGGGAGCGACTGCGCGGTGCCGTCTGGAACTGCCACACACGGCCGGGATACGTCGGCACCTTAGGCTATAAATTCTATTTCCCCCTCAACCGCAACGATGTGCCGATGATGAGACGCGGCGGGCTGGTGCAGACGAGCTGCTATCTCAAACTGCGACTGGCCTACGTGTACCAGTGGAGTTCCTACGACATCTTTGTGGGCAACCAAGGCTGGGACATCCTCACTGAGCGGCACACGTACCATGAGCAGGACCTCACCCTTGCGCTGATTTATGGATTCCAGTTTGTAAGCAAACACGGCTTTGTCCTCTCGCCCTTTGCGGGCTTCAACATCCCCCTGATGGTTGCCGGTCCCTTCCACACCATCAGTAATCCCGGCATCAGCGCCGCCTACACAGCCATGCTGACCTACGGTGTCAAAATCGGCTGGGCATTCTAACCTAACAATCGGTTCGGGTTTATTTTTATCCGATTGAGTATTAATCGGATTTTATTGTGTAATTTTGCAGCGACAAATGGCGGTTGGAAAGCCGAGCACAATATGCGAGATTATTCACTAATATGATTTTGTATGATACGGAACGTTTTTTGTATGTTTGTGATGCTGATGGGTGCAGGGGCACTGCTGGCATGCAGGCCGGCGGCGCGGGAGTTTAAGGTGCAGGGACCCGAAGGCGGCATTGCGCTCAAGGTCACCCTTCCCGAGGTGTTTGACACCACCACGGGACATTGCCCGATGGTGATTCTGATGCACGGCATCTTCTCCAGCAAAGACTATATCCCCATGCCCCAACTGGCCAAGGGTCTTGCCAAGGCGGGCATTGCATCGGTACGTTTCGACTTCGATGGTCACGGCAAAAGCGAAGGCCGTATGCAGGACATGACGATTGAGAAGGAACTGGCCGACGCTCAGTCTATATGGAACTAGGTGCGCTCGCTGCCCTATGTAAACGGCATCGGGCTGTTGGGACACTCGCAGGGCGGTGTAGTGGCTTCGATGACCGCCGGACGGCATAGTGCTTATTGCTCCCGGAGCCGTAATCAAAGAGGCCTGCCAAGGGGGCAAGTTCTTTAACGCCCGTTTCGACCCCAAGAACCCACCCGAGTATATCCGCTGTTGGGGCACGATGAAACTTGGTCGCGAGTACCTGCTCACCACCCAGCAGCTCGACATCTACGGCACCGCATCAGCCTATACGGGACAGGTATTGCTTTTGCATGGAGACCACGACGGCATCGTCCCCATGTGGTGCAGCGAGAAATACCTGCAGACCTACGGCGACAAGGCCAGCCTCCAGGTAGTCAAAGGCGAGAACCACACCATCACCCGCCACCGCAAAGTGGTCATCGCCCACACAGTGGAGTTTTTCAAAAAGGTCTTCAACCTATAGCCACACACGAAGTATTTTAAACAGAAATCCGAGGCCGTTGTGGGTCTCGGATTTCATGTGTCTAGGGTTTATGCAGATTAGTAGTTCTGCTGGTTGCTTTCGAAGTAGGCTTGCGGGTGGTTGCAGACGGGGCAGACCTCGGGGGCTTGGGTGCCTACGACGATGTGGCCGCAGTTGCGACATTCCCACACCTTCACTTCACTCTTGGCAAAGACTTCTTTGGTCTCAACGTTGTGGAGCAGGGCGCGGTAGCGCTCCTCGTGGTGCTTCTCGATAGCGGCCACGCCACGGAACTTGGCGGCCAACTCGGGGAAGCCCTCGGCCTCGGCGGTGCGGGCAAAACCTTCGTACATGTCCGTCCACTCGTAGTTCTCGCCAGCGGCGGCAGCGGCAAGGTTCTCGGCGGTGGTACCGATGCCGTTCAGCTCCTTGAACCACAATTTGGCGTGCTCCTTCTCGTTCTCGGCGGTCTGCAGGAAGAGGGCGGCAATCTGCTCAAAGCCCTCTTTCTTGGCCTTGGAGGCGAAGTAGGTGTACTTATTGCGGGCCTCGCTCTCGCCAGCGAAGGCTGCGTGCAGGTTCTTCTCGGTCTGTGTGCCAGCGTAGGGGTTGGCGGGTTTCGGCTCCTCAACGGGTTCGAATTTCTCCTTGCCCTGCTTGCAGCGCGGACATTTCCAGTCGGCCGGCAGTTGTTCAAAAGGTGTTCCGGGGGCTATGCCCTGTGTGGGGTCACCCTTAGCGGGGTCATACTCATACTTGCAAATGGTGCATTTGTATTTCTTCATTGTTCAAGATATTATGGATTAATCATTCGTATAACGATAATTGTACGGAATTATTGTATTGCGACTGTAACCGGAAATTAGGGTAACTGGATTTTAGGTAGGCGGTAGGTTATGCTTGTAGTGCCGAGGGAAAATTATTTTGCCAATCCAAAAAGAGTTTGTATCTTTGCAAATCGAAATCATAAAGGATAATTGAGTTTATGAGCACGCAAGCGATTACACAGATTATAGCCGACTACTTCAAGACGCAACCCGTCCTGAAAGCATGGCTTTTCGGCTCCTTCGCTCGCGGCGAGGAGACACCCGAGAGCGATGTGGATATACTTGTGCAGTTCGACCACGGTCGCCCCATCGGATTGCTCAGCTATGCCAGAATGTGGCGAGAAATTGAGGAACTCATAGGACGCAAGGTCGATTTGGTCGAGGACGGCACCCTGATACCCTTCGCTGTGGAATCCGCCAACCGTGATAAAAAACTGATTTATGAGAGAGTATAGCAGAGACATTGAGCGCTGCGGCATATTGTAGACAGCATTGCACACATAGAGGACTTCCTGCATGGCAAAAGCCTCGAACAGATGAAAGACGATATGATGTGCTATCACGCTGTGGTTTACAACATCATGATTATCGGCGAGGCGGCCAATATGCTGACCAGTGAGTTCCGCGACAACCATCAGGAAATCCCGTGGCGACAGATTGTAGATATGCGCAATGTGCTGGTGCACGGCTACTACAACACGAGTCCGCTGTTCGTATGGGAGACCTATACCAACGACCTGCCATTCCTAAAAATGCAGGTAGAGAAATACATTGCTGAACTATCTGAAAACGGCCAATAGAAACCATCAGTTTATCACTTGTCGACCCTCAGGTTGAGGCCGGCGAGGATGGTCTCGGGACAGAAATGGAACCCAGTAATTAATGAATATCGATTTGTTTAAAAATGAATCATATTTGGGATTAATTGTCATCATACTCCCTATCGAGAAAAACCTTGATTGTCTTTCCCAGCTAGGTTGGTTCGATCTTGTAGGTTGGACAATAAAAAGCGAAATAATTGATGTCAATACCCATATATTAAATTTATTAGATTTGTCGGTGTCTACATATTATTCCCCAGAAATAAATATAATATGGGAGCCGCAAAATGTACAGGGTATAACGATGTTGTGTACAACTTCGGAAGATTGCCATTCAAGTTTGTTTACACGCTTGGCTAATATGAATCTTGAGTGCTTTATAATCAGAATATGTAATTGCAAAGGTCGAGCCGCATATACCTTTGGACGGAGAAAAGGGGACAGACGGAGTGAACGCTATGTTCAATACATCCAAGACGGCCTCAGTTCGGAGTTTTTTATGTCAGGCAATCCTCTACCGTTTGAGAATGAAGATTATTATTCTCGACGGCTAAAAAAAGACCGAATAAATGTGGATATTATACTTGAGTATATGAATGCATTAGGCTGGAATATGCTTGATGATTCGTTTTGGCTAAGCGACAAACAAGCATATTATGAAATCCGTGAGTTTACAGGAGTCCAGCAAAATTGGGTCGAAAGGGAATAGTTAAATTGGTTTCAAGAAAAAGAGGAATATTGAAAAGATTGTTTATATATGCCTTTATCTTAGGATGTCAGACATCCTAACCCCAAGAAGCAACATTCATACTTCGCTGTGAAATAGGCATTTATTTTATATGTATTTTACCTTTATTTTAGCTTTACTTTATCTATTATTTAGCTTACCTAAATAAAGAAGAAAATAAACAGAAACAAAATAAAAAGTAAATAGGAAATAAATAAGGTATCTACCTTGATGCAACAATGTACCTTAGCCTATACTGATGTAGTGGGTTGGCAAGATGTTTTATGACCGATTTGGGTTTAATATGAAAGCCGAGACCATTGTCGGCTCCAGTTTTCGTCGTTTTTGTGTGTCGGTCTAGCTCAGTTTCTTATATCCCTCGTAGCGCAATTTGGCATTGTGCTCGGTGGCGACTATTTGGTCAAACCCAATTTACAAAGTCTTGATGCAATCCCACCGCGGTTGCGTTGGAAAAAGGTCATCAATTCCTTTATGGACGTTCCTTCCTTATATAACTTTGTCAATAGGTCATCGTCACTCTTACTCCACGGTTTGTATGCATTGGGGTACAGTGCTTTTTGGCGTTCCATATAGTTGGTAGGTACGGCAGTAGTAAATAGACTTTCAATCTTTTCCAGCAGACATTCTTTCGAGGTAATAATGCTCTTAGGCAACAACTCTGACGTGAATCCCTTATCAATACGGATGAAGTATAGATTGTCGGGGTCATTGGGAAGGCCTCCGATACCAAGAAGCAAATAGACGGGCATTCGTCTGTCGGTAGAGAATTTCTGGAAGAGTGCCATTTTCTCTGTGGGGAGTAGTTCTTTCTCTAAGTCTATTGGAAGGTGGTTGCGCCATTTGCATTCCACAGCAAACGGTTTTCCGATGTATTCGAACACAAAATCGGGTGCGCTGTTGCTATCAGGATAGACACCCGGCAGCGACTTGTCGCCTCGCCATTCCTTAAGGGTGAGCCTGTCGTTATGGGCTATATCAAGAAGTTCCAGCACATAGTCCTCGAACTCGCGACCTTTCAGCACTTCGTCGTTCATGGTCAATGCCTTAATACGATTGTAGATGGTGCTGTAAGGACGATTGATAGCTTTGTGTATGGCGTGAATGCCCATATCTTCGTAGAACATGCGAAGTAGGCGTTTGTCCTCGGCCACCGTCCAACGGAAAGATTTTGACTCTTGTTCTGCAACTTTCAGTTCTTTACGGTCAACAAGATGGGTGATATTGGGTTTTCCAGCCAACAAGCCGAAGATGCTACCATTGGGGTTGATATAGCCACAAACGATATGCTGCACCTGGCCGATGATATAATGGTTCCTCAATCGGGCAATATACCCTTTACCATCGCTTTCTTCGGGCTGCAACACCATAATAAGTAAGCGTTGCTCTTGCAACGCCTGCTCTATCTGTACGTTGTATGTGTCGTGAAAGCGTCCCGTTACCACTAAAGTTGTTGGAACACGGCACACCAGCAACGCCTTCAACACCTCCTCTTCTAGTTCCGACGTGTTGAAACAGACGGCACAACCATAGAACTTGTCGAAATTCTCCACCCACTGGAATACTTTCTCATAACAGGCCAACGGTGCCATGCGCGATGTGAGGAACAACGTCTTCTCTCGCTGCCACAGTTCTTTGTTGCCGATGGTCTGGATGACTTTCATTTATTGCTTAGGTCGTTCTCTAATAGAGAGAAAACATAGCCTGAACTCTGGCTGTAAAGACTGGATGTGGGACGCAATAGGGCATTGTATATATTAGAGCCGTACACGGTCTCTACTGCACGTGGCAATGTGTAGTTCTTGCGGTCTATTAACAACTGAATGAGGTCGGAGGTGATACCTTCAACCATAAACTTGAATTCTTGTTCACTTATGTTCATAAGGCAGCAGTTTTTCTATAGCCCGTGCGGTACAGAAAGCATATTGGAAGGTAATACCTTTCATATACTTCAATCTACGCAAGAACTCTTTCTTGTCGATATTGCCCTCGCGGTAGTTACGGATTTGGAGACCCACTCGGTCGTTAGCTATCGGTCCGTACACTACATCATAGGGATGCATATATGGCGGCACAATCGTTTCGTCACGATGCTGATAGACAAAGTCAGCCCATTCTTCGGTGTAGCCATCGAACGATTTATACGACAGCGCTCCTTCTTTTAGTGATTGCTCATCAAATTGATAGATATTGATAACTGGGCTACCTCCATAGATATCCACTCTCGCGTCAGCCACATCCATTGCTTGCTTTTTTTCTGTGGTAAGGTAGAACGCTTGACCGAAATCCTTGTATGGATTGCACTGCTTGAGGTCAATGTCGGTAATCCGTACATTGGAACCGTGATAGAGCGTAATCATAGCGTACCTCCCATTCTGCGACAATAGGCAGAGAGGTCGCGCACATTGGAGGCAAACGACTGCGTATGCAGATAGCCATACTGACGGTCGAAAAGTTCCAAAGCCTTATATTGGCTCAAGTACTTTGCTGCCTCAATCGTCGTGATGCCATAATGCTTGGCGAACTCCGCAATGAGTGCCACTACATATTGTGCCTTGTCTGATGCCATAATCATTACTTTCCCTCATTAACGTTGGAAGGCTGAAAATATTGTGTCGCACTTGTAACTGGAATTTAGGTAGGCCTACTTGTCGACTCTTAGGTCAAGGCCGGCGAGGATGGTCTCGGGGCAGAAATGGAACACGGCGTCCATCTCGCCCGCCATCGAGAAGCCGCATTGCTCGCAGCCGCCCGCGTCGCCGCATACCGGTATCGGGTGCTTCGAGCCGTCGGGGAGCACATAGTTGGTTATCCAGCAGCGCTTGGTGAATTCGTGTCGCTTCATGCGGGTCAGGCCAGCCTTGGTGTTCATAACTGGGTAGCCCTTCTTCTTGTAGCGGATGATGGTGTCGATGACCTCTTCGCGTTTGTCCTGCGGCAGGGTCAGCCCCTCGGTGCCGGGGAAGGGGGTGTGGAAGTTGAACGATATCGATTTGATGTAAGGGCTCGCCTTCACATAGTCGAGCACCTGCGTGACGCAGTCGCAGTTGAGCCTGTTCACCGACATGGCCACCGACAGCGCCTTGTGGCCGCAGCCGGCCACGTTCTCCTCCAAGCGGGCAAAGGTACCCTCGCCCCTCACGGCCTCGTGGTATTTCCCGATGCCGTCGAGGCTCACCCAGATGCTGTCGGCCCTGCAGCCGCCAAAGGGACGCTGCGCGTTGGTGGTGATGGTGCAGGAATAGAATCCCAGCTTGTGGGCGAGATCGCACAGGTCGTTGACTGTCTTGTCGCCATCGCGCCACAGTAGGGGTTCGCCGCCCTCGAAATCGACGAATCTCGACCCCAGCGAATGGCAGTATTTCAGCTCCTCGCGTATCTGCTCATAACTCTTGCTGGTCGGGTTGGTGTGATTATAGACGGAACAATGTTTGCACGAAAGGTTGCACCTGTCGGTGATGAACAGCACGCTCTGCATCGGTGCCCTGCGACCGAAGAAACGTGCCCTTACAAACCATTGTGCCAGATAGCACATCTGCGAAAACTTATTGACCATAGTGTGAATTATTGCTTGAATGCTTGATTGTGTTAATGCTTGAGTGAATGATTTCCTGAATGTTTGATTACTTAAATGCTTGAGTGAAAAATACTTAAACAATCAAGCAATCAGACAATCAAGCAATCATTAACAATATTACCTTAACTATGATGAACGTCAGGCAGAAGTCACTGACGATGTTGCGGGCAGTCATCCAGCGTATCAGGAACCAGTCCAGACCCGCCTTGCG
>JAEEGH010005112.1_pt1 | contig 33215 bp, 24 predicted proteins | sample 9134181 | NCBI WGS metagenome assembly JAEEGH01 (sample SAMN16246544, study PRJNA631951) | gut metagenome | biome: gut microbiome; feature: rumen; material: DP-attached | host: Bos | place: Iran: Karaj | collected 2018-10
TACTGTTACAGCAGGTGCATAGAGGTTGCCCTGGATATCCTTATTGGCAGGATCCTGGTCTTTGCGATAGATAACTCCTTCATAGCGCCATGCACCAAGATCATCTACTGGTGCTGAATAGCACACATAGTCAAGCATGCAATATACATCACCATTAAACTTATCATGGGATCCGTATACATACACACGATCTCCAAATACATATGGCTCTCCATCCGGAACATACTCCCATGATGGCATATATGGATTTAACTTCTGTTCGAGATTGTTCATATAACCCTCCGCAAAAAATCGATACCTGATTCAAATATCAACAATTGTTTTAGTATATATTTGCTGGTACCAAAAAGTCTTAATGCTTATAACTTATTCCTTCTAGTATTTTAAAAATATATTGTTTCGAATTCTTATTACTTTATGCGGAGAATATGTCATTATTTGCGGTCAATAATAATAATTCAAGATATAAAATCATTTACTTAAACTTCGCACTTGTAAAACAATTAAGGTTTTGCCTATTCCTGAGGCTGGCCTATTCAATAAAATTCAATACCCATAATTATCAATACTCTTTTAGTTGAATATCAATACTCTTTCCACAATATATAATTTATATCTTCAAGCCAGGTATTGCCGTTTGCTCTTACAAGGTCAAGTCCTGAGACGAAGACGCAGTACGCATCTACAATATCTTCCGTGTCATGCCCGGGCTCAATGCAGGTAGCGCAGGAGCTAATGACATAAGGCTCGCCGCCTTCCATGCCAAGGTACATCATGATATGTCCCTCCATGTAAACAGGAAGTCCGGGAGTCATATCTGCCATAATGCTCTTTTTCTTGTCCGGAGTCATCACGCTGCACTCTATGCATCCAAGATCTGACCTTTGGGCGATCGCTGTGGCGTTTCTTGGAAGTTCAAATCCGTAGCAGCTGTATACCTGACGTATAAATCCTGAACAATCATTAGATGAAAGGGATCCGCCGTAGCCGTAAACGCGCCCCAGAAACTTAAACGCCTGCCTAATAACACTCTCAGAAGTCATAGTCATAAAGCCCACATGAACATCCTTGGAAACAGGTATAAGTGTCTGTTCCATCTGTACATATCCATCTTCGCCGCGGTATGGAATATCGACTATATATGCTCCTATACTACTTCTTCCATTTATTGTCTTACCACTAGAAGATGCCATTTTAGAATCATCATGTGATATATCATCTTCAGATGAGCTATCTTCTTCAGATGCACTATTCTTTATAGATCCTTTACCGGTATCATCAAGATTGCTATTAGAAAGCTTTACCCTCGTCCCCATAGGCAGTATCATCCCTGCTGAATATGTTGGAACCGCTGTTTCATCCATCACTATTTCGCTGCCTGTTACAACAAGAAACTCCTCAGGCTGACATATATGTAGCCATTGGTCCTTGTCTGTACACATGGCAAGAGTATCTTTTTTCACCCATCCAAGATAGGACCCATCAAGAACGAAATCCCACTCGCCGTCGCCACTCTCTCCCAGCACGACCACTCCTGTAAATGGCATAACCTCAGCGCTTATAAGGTCATTGAAAAAGATCTCGTCTGGGTCATCCGACACGAACTCATCACTTGGAAGCGTTTTGGCAACAGATCTTTCTATACAAATGGCATACTGCGGCACAACTGTCTCCGGTATATCCACATCTGCCTTCTCTTCTATATCACCATCCATCAGCGCCCTGACAACATCCCCAGGAATACTGTCCGGAAGATCATACATGAAGAGCTTATAGTTCCTTGAATCTTCTTCGCTATAGTACTCAACATAAGATGGATTGTTATTGTTATAATCTTCGATCTCCTCTTGTGAAAAGAGCACCTCGCTTCCCCTATCCCTTATCCAGAACTCAGGCGTAAGCATATCAACATCTGTTCCATCTATTGTCTGGACCAGATCGCTATCATAGGTCTCACTTTCAAGGACAGTCTCATTTTCAGAGATATTTTTATTTGTACTGTATACCTGAAATCCAGTAGCACAAAGGATAAGAGCAGCAATCGCACTATAGGAAGCAATATAAATCTTTTTCCTCATTTCAATTCATTCCTCCGCATCCTGATACAATATCCGCATATCATAAAAAATGGAATTCCCGAATAACACCACAAAGAAGTTGAAAACGGCACAGGCTCAGCCATTCCCATTAAAAGTATCGCCGCTGCACCAATGCACAGATACTTCACAGACATGTTTTCTTTTTGGGAAAAAAGAGTTTTCACTCCCATCACGCACCAGTTAATTACAAGTATCATCCAGGTGATAAAGCCCAAAAGTCCGTGCTTTCTTAATAGTTCCAAATATGTATTGTGAGAATGAGGGGCTTTGATATCATGACGCCCTTCATAAATATTGATGATATTTTCCCTGCTAAGAGGTGAGATTCCAAGCAAAAAGCGCCTTAGCGTCTTTGTACACTGTGAGATACATGAAGCCCAGATAAGCGTCCTGTCAGACAGGGTTCCATCATCTTCTCCTATCTTCCTGACCACAAGATCTGAAATTGCAGGAATAGCCCAGTTTCTCCCCATGATCATGGCAATTCCTGTCATGACTATTCTATAAATATACGTTGGCAGAAGAAATGATCTAAGAACTATAACAAATACAGCTATTGAAAATATAAAGACAGCTACTGTTTTGACCACTTTTAGGCCTGTATTGATCAGATCCAGTTTTCTATACAAGGCTATAAGAGTGAAAATACATGCCACGAAGGAAACACCGATAGCCGCTGTTCTGCAGCCTGTAAGTCCAAGGCAAAACCATCCTAATAGCAAGCCTATGACAAAGAACCATTTATATTTTTTCCAAAAATTAAGAAAACCAAAAGCTGCAACTACTATAAGCGAAGCACATGCGATCCCCATGCTGTTAGCATTGTTAAGGCCACATAATCTCCCGTTCTTGATGCAGCCCTTAGCCATATCTACCCATGGATCTTCAGACAGCAAAAAGCGACTTGCATGGGCAAGGACATACAAGCACATCAAACTCATACCAGCCGTATATATTCCGGAAAAATATGTGAAAACCTTTATTGGATCAGGTACGACCTGAATGATGAAGTACATTCCAAGAAATATCATAAAGGTGCAAAAAAAGCGTGATGTAAAAAAATCAGCAGAAAGTCCCAGACTGAATATGGTTGAGATCCAGGATAAAGCAAAAAACAAGGTAATAAGACAAGTATCAGGATTCTGATACAAGCGGCCGCATACTACGCCCATGATCATCAATAACGCCCCTATCGGAGCCATATATAAATAAGGCCTTAAATCTCTTGTGCCCCAGATACCTTCGAAAGAATAGATAAGAACTATAACACCGATAAGCGCAACTACTACGCGCTGTAGTAACTCCCCTTTTCTTATAGCGGTTATCATGATAGAAATCCTTCCCCAACTAAATTGCGTCCAAATTCCATTTAACCACAAAATAAGCCGATATGGAAGATGTTTGTTCCATATCGGCTTTAAGCATTCTTATTATGCATTTGTGGATTATAGTTCCAAGAATGCAGTTGTTACGCATTTCCTTGATCACCTTCATGTAATCAAATTCAGTGATTCAATCATTAGTACGGATAAGACTTGATGAGTACAAGCTTACCACCATCTATAGCATAGCTTTCAGGGAAGCTGAAGTTGGTTCCTCCGATACTAAGTGCTCCGCATGTGCTTATGAATCCATCTGAATCAACATAAGCATTAAGAAGTGTACCGATGAACTTAGGCTTTCCACTGTGAAAATCAATGATATAGCTGTATCTGTTATAGTCTGACTCAATGGCTGATAACATTACTACACTTGTTCCGTCGCCATAAACACTACTGGATATTCCATATACGATACTCATGTCGTATTCAGCAGGTACATCCACATAATTAGCCCCGCCGCTTTCTGTCACATACCACAAATGAGCATTTTTGAAGCTTTCACTGTTAGCAAGGTATTCTGTAGGATTGTTGCCCTGAGGGATGTTAACGGTAAGGGCAATGCCTTCTTTGTCACCATCATTATCAAAATCAACAATATACATGCCATAGATATAATCAGGTGATTTGGCTTCTACACTCTTCTTGAACATGTTATAAAGTTCGCCCTCACTTACAGAAAAGTTCTTATTAAGTGTATTCTGGGGCTGTGCTGATACTCCAAGGTCTTCATATGATGAGAATGTCTTAAGGTCCACATCATAAGTACCGTCAGGCTTTGTAACTTTTCCCATTCCTGTCTTAATTGAAACTTCAAAATCAACATTTACAGAAGTCGGATTGCTTGGTGTTCCATAAATAGTTGTATCATTAACTATTGCATGAATCTTGATAGTATCTCCAACAGGTGAATCATAATTATCAATAGTCACCTGTGAAGCATATTCTGTAACAAACACATGGCAATAAGTAGAAACCGCATGCTTGAAGCCTTCTTCTGACATGAGGACCTTTGTTCCATATTCAGGATCAGAACTGATATAATCCGGAAGTACATAATCTGCAGGATCAAAAGTGGTTGTATTCACAGATGGAGAAACATCTTCTGTTGTTGATGCTTCTATACTCTCATCAAGAATCGCAATTGCCTGTGGGCCTGAGCCGGTTTCTTTCAAGCCTCGAAGGTCAGTTGCAGACTCTCCGGGTTCTGTTTCCTGTATCATTGCTTCAGTTGCGCTTTGGGATGACTGGATTGATCCCCCCTGGCTACTATTCATTGAGCCATCGTCTATTTCAGTAGAACATCCGCCCAGTAGCAGAGCTGCTGCCAGTACAGATACTGTAAAAAATCTTCTTTTCATCATACTTTTCCCATTAACTCCTTATAGATAACAATTAGATATTTTAACATGAAGGGTGAGAATAATAACTCGAAATAATTACCGAATTTACTACAATAAATTGAATTTTTTTGTATCAATCTTCTATCACCTCATGCTAAATCTTTCCTATTTGTTGCCATCTTTCACCAAATCAATTGTTTTCGCGTTTTAGAGCGATAAAATTAGATTTATTGGGGAGGTAATCCATATATGAAACTACTTTCAGTCAGAAAATCTTTACCGGCAATTCTGCTGGGACTGACTCTTGTGTCAGGTTCACTTGCAGGTTGCGCACAAAATGCAAAAAACAGTGAGGTATCAAACATGAACAATTCATCAAACGAAGGCATTTCAGAAGTTGCAAAGGCTCCTTCAACACAGGACAGCGTCGCTACAGAAGGGGGAATTGAAGAAGCAATAGCTCTTGAAACTTCAAGCGTGGATGATTCCGCAGGAGAAGCTTCAGAAGAAGACTACGCAGACCGCGTTCCTACTGCAGAAATCGGAGATGTTGTACTTCCAAAGTACACTAACCTCAACACTAAGGAAGCCGGAACAATAGAGCGTATCACCTACACAGCCCACGACTATTTTGGCGATGGTGAACCTGTAGAAAAAGAAGCTAACGTCTACCTTCCATACGGATACGACGAGTCTAAACAGTATAATGTACTTTATCTCATGCATGGTATCGGCGGTGATGAAGATGAATGGGGAATGACAGGATCTACTTCACGTGTAAAGATCATCATGGACAATCTTGCATACTATGGTGATATAGATTCATTCATAGTTGTTACTCCAAACGGAAGAGCAACTGCTAATCACTCTAAAGACGGTTCTGACTATAACTCTTTCTATAGTTTCGGATCTGAGCTTAGGAACGATCTTATCCCATATATAGAATCACACTACAGCACTTACGCTGAATATGATGAGAACGGATATGACATGTCTGCTTCCAGGGAGCACCGCGCAATGGCTGGTCTTTCAATGGGCGGCATGCAGACTATTAATATCGGTATCGGAGAATGTATAGATCTGTTCGGATATTTTGGAGCTTTCTCAGCTGCACCTACAAGTAATACAGCAGCTGTTACGGCAAGCCTTCTTAAAGACAACACCTATCCTATATACTATTTCTATAATATCTGTGGTCTTCAGGATAGTATAGCTCATTCTGCTCACTCTTCTGCCGTCAAGGCACTGCCTGCACTTTGCGATCAGTTCGTTGAAGGCGAGAACTTCATGTGGCAGGAAGTAAAGGGCAATCATGACTTCGGCGTTTGGTATCTGGGATTCTATAACTTTGCACAGATAGTGTTTAAGTAAAGGTATCGAGCATTCCTGAGGCTGGCATTAAAAAAATGATTTTCTTGTCATGATAGTTTTATATAATTCAAGGCATGATATCTGGAATAATATATTCTGGGATTCATAAACTCGCTACGCTCAGACAGATGAATCCCAAGCAGAATATATTATTCCATCTATCAGGCTCTTGAATTTAATAAAACTCTCAAAGACAAGAAAATCATTTTTTTAATGCCAGCCTCAGGAATGTTCAAAGTTTCGGTAAGGTTCTATATTTGAAAGGCATCTAATGATTTATAGATGTATATCTCTTATGACATTTCCATCGAAATCAAGAATTGAGAATATATCTCCATCAAGGATTGCATAACTATTGGGATTGCCGTCTTTAGGAATGGCTACAGATCCTGGATTTAGATGGTAGTAATATTCTTTAGAATCAGCGGTTTCGTTATTATGTCCATCGCCTCCAAGCGGCAGCTTCTCGCATACTGGGAGGTGGGTGTGGCCATGAAGGAGTATATCGCCGGACATGATTGGTGGGAGGGTTTCTTCGTTATAGAGGTGGCCGTGGGTTGCGAAGATGGTATGTCCGTTAATGCCAAGGATTGCATATTCAGCAAGTACAGGGAATTCAAGAACCATTTGGTCGACTTCTGCTTCACAGTTGCCGCGGACAGCCCACACGCGGTCTTTGATCGAATTCATAAGTTCTATTACTTTCTTTGGTTCATAATCTCTTGGAAGGTCATTTCTTGGTCCGTGGTAGAGGATATCTCCAAGGCATATCATGCGCTTTGCGCCTGATGCTTCAAATCTGTCCATCATCTTATCAGCCCAGTAATATGAGCCATGTATATCACTTGCTACAAAATATCTCATAAAAACCTCCTAAAAATTTTTATTTAAAAAATTTCAACCCAGAAACTTTAGAATTCATGCGGGTTTCTCGGATTCTCAAATTCTTTTGTCAAAAATAATCTTTTTTATGATAGATGTGATGATTACTCTTTTGTTATTATAGCGGACGTGCTTTGCATTTACCAATGTAAATGCTTACACAAAATATGAATTTATCCTATGGCGCTAGGAGCCATGTGCTATTTCGGTCTCCAAAGATCATGGATAAATTAGGAAATGCAGGTAATTTATGAAAAGGTTTTCACAAAGTAAAAGACTTCAGAGTTTTATTCTTGCAGCAATGCTTAGCATGACACTTCTTGGTGGAAGCGTTGTAACAAGTATGGCTCATGAAGGCACAGATAGCATCACAAGTGATGTAAATGAAACATCAGATGAAAACACTGGATCATCTGAAAACGGATCTAATGACTCTACTACAGATGTAACTTCTACTGAAAATGACGATGCATCATCTGATAATACTGTATCTAACTCTTCTTCTACCGAGAGCACTGTTTCAATTGATGCAGATGAAGTAAATTCAGATGAATCTGATAGTGAGAAGTCAGGTGAAAATAATTCTTCTACTGGCTCTACTGAAAGCGAAGATCAGACATCTGATGACAAAAAAGATAAGGCTTTATCAAACGAAGAAGCTAACAGCAGCACTTCATCAAGTGTTGATGTATCAAAGGCTGGCGAAGCTTCCTGGGATTTTACATACCAGGGTATAAACGGTGCTATTGAGTACTCATCAGCTGATAAGACTCTTTTCTATAATAATCTTTTCATTGATGCCAGCTCCAATGGTGCTAAGTACGATGGAACAAACACCAACGGCTGGGGACAGTTCAATGCGGGTACTGTTATTTATTTTGCAGTTCCTGCAAAATCAGTTGTCACTATTCTTTCATTTTATTCTAATGAAAGCGAAATGACCTTAACTAATGGCGAAGAAGTATTAAAGCCTGAGATCACAGGTGATAACAATCCTTTCACCTTCACCTATGAATATAGTGGTGACGAGGCTGTAATCCTTAAACTTACTATCAATGAAAACAGCAAATATTTAAGAAGTCTTACAGTATCCAAAAAGGCTGAAGAAGTTGAAGAGCCTACAAATAACGGATACCTTGGCTATTTCTCTTTTCCTGTAGAGCACAAGTCATGGGACTTCACTGATTATGATAAGGCTAACCACACAAGTTATCAGAAAAATGCCGGAACATATGACGATCTCTACATCGACGCTACAACAGGTAAGTTCAACCCTAGAGAAAACGGTGGCAAGGACGACGCTCAGATCAATGACTCAACTCTTATCGTAGTTCCTTTCAACAGAGCAGGAACTCTTACAGTAAGCTATAGCTATGTAGGCGAAGGATCTTCTTTCCTTGCAGATGGAGAAACTACTCTCTCATCAGGTGACACTTACGAATACACAGGCTCAGGATATGGCTACGTAACTCTTCTTGCAAAGGGTCAGTTATATCTCTACAGCATTGAAATAACATATCCTGCATCAGCACTTGATGACAGAGGCAATGGCGAGATCCATGTATGGGATTTCGGTGGCAAGGCATCAGGCATAGAGGATTCTACTAATGAGATCACTATGAGCGATATCACCAGCATCAATTCTATCGGTGACTATACAGACAGCAATGGTAATGTTAAGGCATCAAGCGTAACATCAAACACATCTGTATCTTTTGGCGACCTTACTCTTCATATGGGCAAAGGCGACAGATTCTATACAGCAGAAAGTGTTGCAGGTAAGACATATCAGGCTACTTCCAAGAAGGGTATCTACACTTTCGAGGATGGCTACACATCAGCAGGTTACTACTATGGTAATGGTAAGACTTCTATGAAAAAAGGAGCTCCTACCGCAAGATATATCACAATTGCAAACGTAGAAGAAGGTGATACTTTCACAATCTATATGGGTGTAAAGTTCAGCTCTTCAAGCGCTAATACTCAGGAAACAGCTCACTTCAAGTCTGAAAGCGGCAAGCAGGACGAAAGCTTCACTCTTTCTTCAGGAGCTCCAGGAGTATATACATTTACTGCAACAGAAAATGGTACTTATACAATTTATACTGAGAACACAAACGGTGGTAAGCCCGACTTCTACAGAATCATTAAGGGCAAGGGAAGTGCAAATGTTCTTTCCGGAACAATAAGCTTTGACGACTGCGAAGCTCTTAAAGATGGCTATAAGCTTCTTTTCACAGATGCAGATGATGAAAACACATCAGTATACGCTGATATCGATTATGAGACAAAACGCTATGCTGTATATGTTAAGGATGGTCATTCTTACAAGATCAGCATCGAGGGTCCTGTTGGATATACTGTAAGCAGTGCTACTTCAAATGCTAAAGCTTCCGAAGGCTCTCATGACATCACTATCATCAAGGCTTCTACAGTTTCTGTATCCGGTGAGGTAACAGGAATTGAAGATAGCTATATAGATGAGCACAAGTCACAGATTACATTTACTGATTCTAATAAAAACAAAACTTCTGCTAAACTTTCAAAAGATGGATCTTATGAAGGCATAAATATCGAAGCTGGCGTAACATATACAGTTTCTCTTACAGATTGTCCTGATTATGAGATAACTTCTGATAACGAGATCTCTGTTTCTGAAGATACTAAGAACGTTAACTTCGAAGCAGCACTTATAAACACATACAAGGTATCAGGCGGATTCATCGGACTTCCTAAGGACGCTGACCTTGGAACACTTACTTTTGTAAACACAAAGGATAAGACAGAATACGAAGCAACTATTCTTGAAGATAACGCTGGCTATGAAGTATCTCTTCGCGACGGAACATATAAGGCCATGGTATCAAACAAGTCTTATTCAACTGCTACTACAGTTACTGTTGACCAGAAAGATACAGTAAGAGATCTCTATTTTGCCAAAGAAAAATCTAACATCGTAGTTGGCGATGAAGAACATGTATACGTTGGATATACAGATGGCAGAGAATATAACTTCGATACAGTTCAGGATGCTATTGATGCTATCACTGACACAAGATCTAATTCAGAAAACAGAGTAACTGTTCACATCAACAAAGGCACTTACAGAGAACAGGTTGTTATAAACACTCCTAATGTAACTCTTAAGGCTGACGGCGACGTAACTCTTACATGGTACTACGGTATCGGTTATACCTACTATAGTGCAAAGAATGGATACTACAACGAAGAGGCCGCTTACAACAAGGTTTCAAAGGGCACTGTAAGTAAGTGGGGCGCTTCAACTTACATCAAGTCTAAGGCAACCGGCTTCAAGGCTGATGGAATCACATTTGAGAACTCATTCAATCTCTATGTTACTGACGAAGAGATCGAGGACGGCGTAACACTTAATACTGCTGCATACTCAGATTCAAAGGTTGCTTTTAAAAGAACAAAGGATTCTGACGTTACAAGCGTAGCTGCTACAGAGAGAGCTACTGCTCTTGCTATCGAAGCTGCTGATGCAGAATTCAACAACGTAACAGTACGTGGAAGCCAGGATACACTTTATACAGGCCCTGGTACTCGCGGATACTTCACTAACAGCCACATTTCAGGTAACACTGACTACATCTTCGGATATGGCGACTGGTTATTCGAAAACACTGAGCTTCATTTTGAGGGTTACAGTGATGGTGCCAAGAAGCACTCTTATATAACAGCTGCAAGAGGTGAGGGTGCTACATACGGCTACCTTTTTGAGAACAGCACAATTACTGGCCCTGATGAGGGTAAGACAATCGGCACAAGCTACCTTGGAAGACCATGGGACGAGCAGGCAAAGGTAACATTTAAGAACACTACTATTAAGGACTCTAATAATATAAAAGACGGCTTAATAAAGAATGCTGGCTGGTATAGTATGAGTGGCAGAGCGCCATATACTGTAACTTATAGAGAGTACAATACTGTAGTTGAAAATAAGGACGGAAACACGGTTGTAACTCAAGAGATGAGACTGGCAGAAAATGGTTCAAAAAATAGCACTGTTTATGAATCAGAGGACGAACTTAACGAACTTGGACTTAGCCGTGACGGATACGCTAAACTCCTGGGATGGGAGCCAACTCTGATGAATGCGACTGAAGAAGAGCCAACTGTAAAATATCCTACTGAGGATCCTGCAGAAGATCCTACTGTTGAAGATCCAGCTGAGGAACCTACAGATGATCCTACTGTTGAAGATCCTTCTGAGGAAAATCCTACAGATGATCCTTCAAATGAGGCTACTAATGGTTCTACAAGCGAGAGCACTGCTGAAGCTACTAATGGTTCTACAAGTGAGAGCACTGCTGAAGCTACTAATGGCTCTACAAGTGAGAGCACTGCTGAAGCTACTAATGGTTCTACAAGTGAGAGCACTGCTGAGGCTACCAATGGTTCTACAAACGCTTCAAATGAAAGCTCAACAGCAGTAGCTAATACAGACAACAATTCAGCTTCACAGAATGCTGCTAATACAGGAAGTGCTTCAAGCTCTCAGAATGATGTTACTAACACAACATCAACTGCTTCAGCTACTGAATCTGATAATGAGAGCGCCGTACTTGGTGCTTCAAGAGATCAGGAAACAGCTACTGTAAACAATGAAGAAGCTGTTTCTGACAGCACTGCAAATGCTTCTGGAACAAGACTTGCATCAACAGGTGATTACACATCTATTCCAGCTCGACTTGCTATTATAATGCTTGCATGCTTCATGGTAGTCTTCATCATTGAAAGACAGGAACGTGAAGAAAAGCACGCATAATAATATATAAAAATCAAAACCAAGAAATTATGAAAAAGAGGTCTCTGGCATGGCAAAAGCCATGTTAGAGGCCTCGATTTCTTTTGACTAAACATTATCTAAAACTTCATTTTCCCATTCTTGATATATCTTCATTAAGCGTATATTGCTAATAGATTTATTTTTCTATCAGTAGAGTTGAAATGCTTTTACTACAAGAATAAAATTACTATTGGTAGTATTAATACCAAATGACGCAAATAAAACATATGGGAGGTTCTTATGGGAAGAAAAGTTGTACTTGCCGGTGCATGTCGTACGGCGATCGGAACTATGGGAGGAACTCTTTCAGGAACACCTGCTCCTGAGCTTGGAACAGTTGTTATCAAAGAGGCTCTTAAAAGAACTGGCATTAAACCAGAGCAGGTTGATGAAGTATACATGGGCTGCGTAATTCAGGCTGGTCTTGGTCAGAATCCTGCAAGACAGTCAGCAATCAATGCTGGTATACCTGTAGAAGTACCTGCTACTACTATCAATGTACTGTGCGGATCAGGTCTTCACTGCGTAAACCTCGCAGCTAAGCTTATCTCCATGGGTGATGCCGATATCATCGTAGCCGGTGGTATGGAGAACATGTCTATGGCACCTTATCTTCTTCGTCAGGCACGTTTTGGATATCGTATGGGTCCTGCAACTATGGAAGATGCCATGATCACAGATGCTCTCACAGACGCATTCTATCACTATCACATGGGCATCACAGCTGAGAATATCGCTGAGCAGTGGCACCTTACAAGGCAGCAGCTTGATGAGTTCGCAGCATGGAGTCAGCAGAAGGCTCAGAAAGCAATCGCTGAAGGCAAATTCAAGGACGAGATCGTTCCTGTTGAAGTTAAGAAAAAGAAAGAGACAATCCTCTTCGATACAGACGAAGGCCCACGTGCCGGTGTTACAGCTGAAGGTATTTCAGGTCTTAAGCCTGCATTTAAGAAGGACGGCGGCGTTGTTACAGCTGCTAACTCTTCAGGTATCAATGACGCAGCTGCTGCCATCATCGTAATGAGCGAAGAAAAGGCTAAAGAGCTTGGCGTTAAACCAATGGCTACCTGGATCGGCGGCGAGCTTGCCGGCGTAGATCCTCAGATCATGGGCATCGGACCTGTTGCAGCTACCAGAAAGGTAATGGATAAGTGCGGTTACAAGATCGGCGACTTTGATCTTATCGAAGCTAACGAAGCTTTCGCCGCTCAGTCTGTTGCAGTAGGCCAGGATCTTGGATTTGATATGGACAAGCTCAATGTAAACGGCGGTGCTATCGCCCTTGGACATCCTGTAGGATGCTCAGGTACCAGAATCCTCGTAACTCTCCTTCATGAGATGGAGAAAAGAGATGCAAAGAAAGGTCTTGCAACTCTCTGCGTAGGCGGCGGTATGGGTGCAGCTGCAATTGTAGAGCGCGACTAATTGGTCCACCAATAATTCCAATATCCATAAAAATACGTCATTTGAAGATTTATTCTATCTTCAAGTTAAATTGCTCTATTCAAGGCTTCCCTAAACGGGAAGCCTTTTTTCTATATAAAACAATCTTTATACAAAATGAAATTTCTCTCTATTAATTCACAGGACAATTTTGCCGATAAAACTATATGATGATTGATAATAACTGTAACAAGCGAAAGGAGTAAGGTTTGAAAGTTAAACTTTCAAACACAAAGTGGTGTCGCGAGCTCCACCACTTAGGCCATTAGTCACTCGTTTCACTCGCGACATGAGGTCATTTATGAAAAAATTACTATTATCAGCTATTTTAACTTTTTCATGCGTACTTATGATGTCCTGTGGTAATAGTACAACTACACCATCAAATAACAATAATTCATCAACCGGCTCTTCTGGCACAAACGAACTCTCAGGTAGCCTGAGTTATGAATATGTTCTCCACTTTACAGATGGCTCAGAATATGGAACAGTTCGTTATGACGATCTGTCCACTATGCTACTGGGACTTGATCGCGGTGATATAACTTCCATTCCTCTTAGCAACTCTGTAGCAAGCTACATCGCAAGTACACAAGGCAAAGACAAATATGCTATTGAGGAAAAAGATTTTGTAGAAAACTATTCTCTTGGCGTAGGCGAAGCTCATCTTGATATTCTCCCAGCCTGCAACGACGCAATTCTTGCAATGCAGGAAGATGGCACACTTGCAAAGCTCCAGGATGAATATATCACAAAGCTCATAAACGGCGGCGAACCTGAAGCTGTTACTTTTGAGATTGTTGACGGAAGAGATACTCTCAAAGTTGGCGTAACAGGTGACCTTCCTCCTATGGACTACATCTCAGCTGATGGCACACCTATGGGCTTTAACACAGCTTTCCTTGCAGAGCTTGGAAAGAGAATCGATATGAACATCGAACTTGTTAATATCAATTCAGGAAGCCGTGCAGCAGCACTTGTATCCAACAAGGTTGACATGATCTTCTGGGTTCTGTCAGTGGATTTCTCTAAGACAACAATGCCTGTTGACCTCAACAATGTTGAATACATCATGTTCAACGGATCCAAGTTATCTCCTACAGATGCAGTTCTTACCGATACAGTATTTGCCATTCCTGAAGGCGTATATATCAGTGAATACTACTTCTCAGATAACACAGCAATTCTGCATTTAAAATAAGTATCAAACATTAAATCCAATAATTAAGGGCCTTCGCCACAGTTGTGGTAAGGCCCTTTTTCTTTTCCCAAAAATCTTTAGATAAACACTAATCTTATCCAATACATCAAGGAATCTGCTCTACGATCTGATTATTCCGTATAAGCTATAACCTTTTCCCCTTTCACATGATCCTCATCGTCAACATAAGTTGTAACCTCAGCTCTAAACTGACAACCTGATGCTGCTGTAAACGACACGCTTGATGCGCCTTCATCAGATGGTACATCTATTTCTTCTATTTTCGTCCATACATTTTTTTCATCCTTGGCAAATATCTCGACATGACATCCTATTGGTCTGCTATCCTTAGCCAAGTCCCATGAGACAACGCCATTAAAATCATCAGACATTTCAACCTTTAAATTGGAAACAGAAGCAGGTTTTTTTACAAATTCAGTTTCATAAGAACCATCTTCATTCTTGTGAGATACGATTTCCAAACTATCCATAATGTCGCTTATGTTAGTGTTATTTAAGCTGTTATTGTAACTATCAGCAGCAAGTTGATTGCCCCCATTAGTCGCAAAATAATTCGACATGATCTCCTGCGTTACGCGCTGATTCTGTTCTTGTGTCTGCCGTTTTTCATTCGGACTACCACTAAATACAAGTAATACGCTGAACATCTCAAAAACAAAGAGAATAAACAAAAAACAAAAAAATCCTTTAGCGAAACCAAGACTGCCCTTATCAGAAGATTTATTTTTTCTGTGACCTTCACCATTATTCCAAATATCATCAGCTACTGATGTATTGATATCCCATTCCTCATCACGTCTTTTACTCCAGGGATAGATATTCTTTATGATAATATCAATAGGCACATCAACCTGTTTTTGGTATACACGACCTTCAATCTGATAACTTCTGATAAGTCCAAATTTTTTGACTATTTCCGGCCATTCTCCTTTGCTCCTTGCTTTTTTGGTATCAGGGAAAAGATATTTAGCCAAAAAATCCCATACATTGTACTCAAAGTCGGGCAGATAAGAATAATAATCAACAATAAATCTTGTAATTTTCGGATCAGGTTTATATTTCTTCTTGCAAAGACTTTTATACTTTTCAACTATATCACAACAAAAAACTCCCCAGTATGCTGCCAGGTTATTCTTATTGTCATAAAAAACAGCAGACTGTCTTAAAAAGATAAGCATCCACGTTTTTTCACCTTCAGATAAAAAAGACAGTTGTTTTACCTTTTCAACATATTCTGCAAAAAGAGTATACTCTTTAAGCTTAAGTTTTGGATCGGGAGAGTTTTCATTCTCAGGTCCCTCGGGTTCATCCGAAACTTCTACATCTTCAAGGTTGAAATTGATTTTCTGATTATATATCTGATCATCTGTCTTGATATCATGATGTTCAAAAATAATCTTTTCCAGATTGTCTGTCTTGATATCTTGATGTTCAAAAGTGTTCTTTTCCAGATTATCTGTCTTGTTATCTTGATGATCATAAGTAATCTTTTCCAGATTGTCTGTCTTGATATCATGATACTTAAAAGATTTCTCTTCCTGATCGTCAGATTTCACCTCATCTTTTTGACTGTAATCATCTTTGTTAAAAGAGGATTCCGCTTCCTGATTATCAGAATTATCTTCTATTGCTTTTTTATCATCTATAGCTTTTTCATTTATAGCTTTTTCTTCTATAGCTTTTTGATCTATGGCTTTTTCTTCCAAGCTCTTATGCCTTTTGGCATAATTAATAGCTTCTTTATAGGCTGCCTTCAGATTCTTGAATTCTTCGGGATGTTCCTGGGGATGGTACTCTCTTGAAAGTTTTGCATATGCTTTCTTTATTGCTTTCTCATCCGTTGTAGATTCTATTTGCAAGATTTCCCAATAAACTTTATACATACCTAACCTTTCACTCACGACAGGGCAGATTGCTCAAAACTATAGTCATGAATTCTTATATACCTTCTCCCAATACTTATATTTCAGGATCAGTTAAACCGAAAATACTTCTTTCAATAATTTCTATTGTTTCTTCAAGATTTTGCTTCGAAGCTTCGATTGCTTCTGCATTTGCATTTCGCAGTGCTCTCTGATATTCCTCAATAGCATTACCAAGAATAATTCTCTGCTCCATATTGGATTCTGCAAAAAGCCTATCAGCTTTTTCTATAAGAAGGACCAACTTATTCCTGTTTTCTTTGGACTTACTCTTTAGTTCAGCGAGCTTCTTCCTTCTTGCCGCAAGATCTGCTTCTGATAATCCGCTGCTTTGCGCTATATCTTTGATCACAGATTCATCCATATATTCAGACTCAAACTCAATTTCGAAAATACCATTTATATCATATGAAAATGTCACATCAACAGTAGCTTCACCTGCAGGTAACGGCTTAACTTTAAGCGATATCTTATCCAAGAGTTTATTCTTGGATGCAGTGTGGTATTCTCCCTGATATACGCTAAAAACGATCTTATCCTGCATATCCTTAATAGTCTGATAAGTCTCAGTTCTACTACATGGAAGGATTTCATTCTTGTTGATAATCGGTGACATAACGTCATTAACTATTCCAACGCCAAGTGTAAATGGACATATATCTGTCAGAATCAGATCTTTGACATTGCCTGATCTTTGCTGTATTCCAGCCGCAACGCCCACTCCCTTACATACTATCTCGTCCGGGTTTTCATCAACGAGAAGTTTACCTCCATACATGGATCTTAGGAAAAGCTTTACGGCCGGCATCTTGGATGAACCGCCAACAAGGATTATTCCGGCAACATCATCAATATCATCTTTGGTCATACCTGCATCATTGAAAAGTCTTATCATCACACGTTTGATCTTTTCATAAATATCAGCAGATATATCAACCAGATGCTGAAGATCTATTCTATATACAATTTCTTTTGCAAAAAGATCCTCTTTATTCCTGGAAAATCTGAATTTATATTCCAGTTCGGATTCTGTTGAAAGTCTGATTTTAATAATCTCTGCATGATGGTAAATAAGTGCTCTCTGATAATCAGTCAGTGCCGGCCATATCAGGTCATTCTTGTTGCAGATATCAAGAGCTATAGCTTCATTAAAATCAGCTCCTCCAAGATGGTTATCACCTGATATTCCCTGAATTTCTATTATGTTTTCAAAGGCATCGACTAAAGTTACATCAAGTGTTCCTCCGCCAAAATCAAATACGATGTATTTCTCATCTTCATTAATATGACTCACATGATAGTACAGAGCTGCAGCTGATGGCTCATTTACAAGTCTGTTAACCTTAAGACCTGCTATAAGCCCTGCATTTCTTGTTGCCGCTCTCTGACTGTCTGAAAAATAAGCAGGTACACTGATAATAGCTTCAGTGACTTCCTGGCCAAGCTCTCTTTCAGCATCCTGTTTAAGTTCCCTTAAAACAATTGCAGAAAGATCTGTAGCTGTATAGGTTCTGCCGAAGGCTTCATATGTCACATCTGATCCCATATTTCTTTTAAATTCCTGGAAGGTAGTTTCAGGATGTGTGATAAGTCTTTCTTTGGCAATCTGGCCCACAAAAGTATCACCGTTAGATTCTATGCTGACAACTGAAGGCGTAAGATATTCCCCGAGTGAATTTTTAATAATCTTAATGCCTTCATCTGTCCATGCACTGACCAGTGAATTGGTCGTACCTAAGTCAATTCCGATAATCATACGTCAACTTTTCTCCTAATAAAAACTTTTTTCATAAAAATAAACTACTGTTAATGCGCTAGCAAAAACAGTAGTCTCATTAAAAAACATCTGATCATGCTTTTGATACTTATTAAATATCAATCAATATAGCCTATAAGAAGTTTAAGTGTATTCTCAGCTCCGTCTCTGTGGCTTCTCTCATAACCGTGAGAAGCATATACCCCTGCGCCGATAAGACCATGCTTAACATCAAAGCCTGCACGAAGTGTAGCTTCTACGTCTGAGCCGTAGTGAGGATATACATCAACAGCATAGTCAGCGTCCATCTTCTTAGCTGCTTCGATAAGACCCTTTACAACAGAATAAGCATATGGTCCGCCGCTATCCTTTGAACAGATGGAAACCTGGCGCTCTGTGCATGTAAGGCCGTCTCCTACGCATCCCATATCAACTGAGATTGCTTCTGTAACTCCTTCAGGAACTGAAGCGCATCCGCCGTGACCAACTTCTTCAAATACAGTTACATGTACGTATACTGCGCGCTTTGGAGTAAGCTTATTGTCCTTGAGATACTTGGCATATCCAAGAAGTATACCTACGCTAAGCTTGTCATCAAGGAATCTGCTCTTGATGTAGCCTGACTTTGTGATACGTGTGCATGGATCAAAGCATACGATATCACCAACGCTTATTCCGAGCTTCTCAACATCTTCCTTGGAATTAACATCCTCATCGAGAACTACTTCACAGGTATCAAAAGTTCTCTTGATATCGTTATATTCACCATTTACATGGATTGATGCATTTGCAAGCTGGAAAGTTCCTTCATAATCTCCATCAAACTTAGTAACAACGCGAACATTTTCTGTCTCAGCATTGTTGGCATTCATTCCGCCAAGAGGAGTTACGAGAAGGCGTCCAGTTGACTTAATGGAAGAAACCATTCCGCCAAGTGTATCTGTATGAGCCTCAAGGAAGATACCGTTCTTTTTGTCCTTGCCGCCAAGTTCAACAAGTACTCCGCCCTTTCCGGTAAAAGAGCTTTTGAATCCAAGAGCTTCAAACTCCTTCTTAACCCAGGCTGCAGCATCATCTGTAAAACCTGTTGGGGAATCAATTCCCAGAAGCTCTGATGTCTTCTTCATGATAAAATCTGTGTAAACTTTAAAATCGTTCTTTTTTCTTGCCATTTCTTACACCTTTATTCTTTCATTATTTATTCTTTTTCCTGTGATTCCTTCATGGCCACAAGCTCAATAGCTTCCTTGCCTGTCATGTGCTCTATACTAATTTCATAGGCAACAAAGTTTTGCGTTACTCTTGTCATATCCCTTTGAACTGCATCTTCAGGAGCATATTTCCTGCCAATAGCAAGCGCTGCTTCTCTCTTTAAGTCATCACCTTCTATGATCCTGACTCTTCCAAAGACTATAACACTTCTATAATAGTCAGTTACCTTCTCAGGAACAATTTCGTCTTTATCGATAACACAAAAAGAAACCTTGTCGCTTGCCAGCATAGCATCATACTTATGCCCAGCCTTAGCTCCATGAATTATTATTTTGCCATCTTTATAAATATAGTTAAGAGGCACTGTATATGGATAACCATCATCCCCGTTTACTGCAAGGACACCGGTCTTACCATTTTCAAGAATCTTTATAGCTTCTTCATCAGATAACTGCTGCCTGAATCTTCTCATCTTTCTGAACATATCATCCTCCGCATCTACTATAGGCTATTTGCCTATAGTATACTACCAAAAGGGTCATCATAACACTAAGCTTTCTTTGTATCTTGAACATATTGTTATAAGTTCTTGAACTCCATCTCCATTAAGATCATAACATCTATACCTGTCCTGATAAACACTGGCATCAAAATCAGAATTATTAAAAAAACATAAATCTTCATCATCTTTACGCATGAGGGGGCAGGCACCTGTTTGCTGGTCATTCATTCCAGTCTCCCACAAAAACCCCCGCGCCTGACGTATAGCGATTTGTACAGGCACGGGGATTTTCAACTTATATCCGTTTTTAGTTCTCCTGGTAAGTTATCTCCGAAGCAGCTGCCTCAGTCTTCTCGCGCCACTCCTTTTCTTCCTCTTCTGTCATAACGCGGAAGTTGTAGCCTTTTTCTTTGCAGTATTGCTCGATATAGGAATTGGCAGGAGCTACTATTGTTCCATTTACACCCTCTGAAAGACAATTCAAATCCAGATTTTCAATTTCTCCATCTCCAAAATAAATAGTATCTTCTTCAAATACCTGAATACAAAGTGAAACCATTGTATCAGGAATATATACTTTTCTTGAAATATTTTCATTATCTAAATATTCATAAAACGAAAAACTCTTAACACCTGACGGGATTACAATATCCTGATTATAATCTCCATTGAAAAATAATAATACACCATCTCCTACAACATAATATTTGTCGTTCTTGTGTAAATCATATAGATTTGAATAATCAAAATCACAATGACCTGCATTTTTTAAAGTTCTAGGAAAACTGATATCTCCTAGCATAGTGCATCCATGATACCAACCTCTTATTTCTTCTACTCCCTCATGAATTATGACTTCTTCTAAGCTCGGACATCCACTAACACACACATTAGCAACTCTTGTTCCCTCTTCAAATTCTATCTTCTGCAAATTAGTACAGTCAATCAACGACAAAATCGAATCATAATCCGCAGGTATATAAACAGATCTAATCTCCTTATTGCCTTTAAATGTATCATCATATATGAATCTCACTTTAAAGGGTCCTATTTCAGTTGGAATTACTACTTCTTCGTCTCCACGATACCCATATATTGATACAGTTTTTAAGTTTTTATCAATTAGAATTTGATAATCTCCCACCCAGTATTTTTGAAAAACAACCTTAGGAGCTACCAGCACTAATAATATACCCATAATAAAAAACAATAATACATATCTTAACTTTTTGATCATATTTTTCTCCATATAAAATATTTAAACACAATATAGCTATGATACAACTAGCACTCTATTATTGATTATCCATCTGATTCATCACTTCCGCTATTATTTGCAACTGAATCATTGGGATCTATATAATCACTTCTTTGAGTTTCAATTGTCGCTTGAACATTTGAATAATTAGTATCTTTCAAAGATTCATTTATCTGTTCTATACATGTTCGGAATATATCTTCAGGTATGTCCAAAATCGACATATATGTGTCAGCATTACTGTCATTGTACCCATCTAAAATCGTATTCCAAGCCTTGTCAATAACAGCTTGATCATAATCAGATAAGCTATTGTCAATATTAGTCTTTATTTCTTCTTTATTTTTGGTTATCACCTTCATAGCATCCGAATTATAAACTGTATTCAATCCATCTCTACTCCAGTTCTGAAGTGCCCTGATCATTCCCAAATCATCCATTTTATAGTAATAATTTACACCAATATCAGAAATGTCACAGTAATTACATGTATAAAAAGATGAACTGTATCCTTTTTCTTTATATTTTTCTTCTGTCATATTAAAATCATTACAATAATTCTGATACGCTAATAATGCATTATATAAAGATGTTGATGCACTGATAGCTTTTCCACTAAGACTATTATCCGTAAGATAACTAATTTGTGTAGAAAGATTAGAAGAATCTGATCTCAGTATACAATCAACTATTGCTGCTCCTACTCCAACAGATTTCCAGAATGATCCCAAAACCCCGATTGCACAATCAATAGCTATATCCCATAAAGCTTCTTTTTGTTTTTCTTTTAAGCCTTCACGTTCTTTCCAATCTTCTATATCTTTTGCCTGTGAAGCATAACAGGAATTCAACTGTACTATAGTTGCTTCTTTTGCTTTTTCCGGATTCAGACTTATCAATGTAGGATAATATAGTTCCGTAACGCTCAAGGAATCTACTCTAGGACCATTATATTGTAGCTTTGCATCCCCATCTTGTGTAGCATCTTTATCCGGTCTGAAATAATTAACTTTTATTTCCGCTCCTACAGGATGCGTGTCTCTTAAGCCATAACAATTCAATGCAAATGATATCCTTTCGTTATCTTTTGCATTTTCAATTAATTTAATCAATTCCTCATCATATTCTGATTCCTTTGTAGCCCAAGCAACAAACAAACATGTGTCTGTAACCATAGAACAGCCAGTATTATATCTTTCAATATAATTGTTATATTCCATCCACTCAGTTTTGGACGGGTCCTCTACATCATGATAAGTAACTAACTGGCTAAGAAAATTGTTATAACATGTTTCAAATGCTCCCCCTCTATCTTTAGCAAGCATCAAGAGATTATTTCCATACATACCAAGAGCATAGGCACCATCTGCACTAATATTGTCAGGATTGCCTATAAAAACATTTTCGTATTTCGAGTTCGACTTCATCAATCTGTCAATTACTGCAAAATCATCAAGTGTTTCAGCACAGTCGTACATTCCTACCAGTTGTTCTTCACTCATTATTGTACGTGTGTATGCATAACAGTCTGGATCATTGTTTCTACATTTTTCTATATAATCACATATTTTTTCCTCGATTGTATAAAGAAATATATTGTCAACATTTTGATTGGTTTTATCTTTTAATCCAACTGTAATTCCGATTTCATGTACACTAATATCAACATAAGCATCTCCTGCTGTTTTATCATCGTTTCTTCGGTGAGCCTGTTTTAATTCATTTAAAAACTTGAACCCTTGGCTATCTTTATCCAAATGAGATTGTAGATCGCTAATTTCTTCAGAGTCAAACACATAAGATGAATAATCGCGATTATCCAATGTAGTTTGCAAAATATTCTCAGCAAGAGTTCTATATTTTGCACATTCCGAATCGTTAGAACTTGCACCTATTTTTTCTATACATTTTTCATATATAGCCGCCAAGGCATCCTTGGTATATTCATTACCTACTACGTCTTCTAGCATATACCAATCAATTCCAGCAGAAGTGAGAGTGCTTAGATCTTCATTATACTCATCTAGCAATCTATCAATTTCGTTATCAACACAAGAATCACCTGTATAAAACTCACTACGCTCAGAGGAAGAAGAGTTTCCATTTTTTTGTTTATTATGTGGTTTATTATTTTGTGTATTCTGGTGTTCTTTATTCTCTTCTTTTGACTCTTCCTTTTTCTGGCTTTGTTTACTTTGTGCATTGGCCGAAGCACTACCGCCAGTACCATCGAGGTTTTTATGTTCCATGTTCTCAGCTATTATTCTTTTTCTATGACCATCTATTTCTGGACGCCCTAATCCAGCCAGGCCTAAAGCCTTTTCAAATCCTGTCTTATCAGAACCGCTATGGTATCTATCTCCATTTTTTCCTGCTATTCTATCAATAAGTGTTCTTCCAAAAGCTGATCCTATGGCTGAAGCTTTTTGAGCTTTACATGATTCAAGTATAGAATCTATCTGCGCTCTTGTATATCCCATTTCCAGAAGGACCGCTTTCTTCTTCTCTTCCGGAAGGGTAATAAAAGCCATGCCAAGATTCTCTTCTGATAATCCGGATACATCTATATCTTTCTTATCAAAGAGCATTGCAAGTATATTTTCAAGCTGGGCATCACTTAACTTGCCGCCTATATCTATGGAGTTGTGTGATTCGAGAGTATTTATGATATCCCCGCCTTGCATATGGATAGTATCTCCTCCAAGAAGGCAGGATGGATCGAATGCTTTTAGAACAGTTTCAGGAACTGCAGCAATAAGTTCTTTGGCCAGTGTATCGTCAAGCTCTTTAACTTTGGCTTCGTATTTAGTTAATGCTACATTAAAATTCCCAGTATAATCTGTGACGTCCTGTGCCTGCTTTTTGATAGGCTCAGTATAAGAAGAATAATCGAATTTTGCTTCAGGAGTCTCAAGCTGTGCCAGAATGCTTTCAGCTTCTTCTATGTGTCTCTTAAGATTAGCTGCGTGCTGGCCGGCATCTGCCATATTTTGCTTTAACTCAGCGCAGCTGCCAGAGTCGCAGAGAAGGTCTCCGCCACATGAAAACTGATTGTTTTCGTTCGGTTCTCCCCCCGAAAAGATTTTTGGAAAATCGTTACAGTAATTCTTGGCTTCATATGCAGATTTCTGTGCCTTCTTTATAGCTTCATGACATCCATCTATATGCTTCCAGGTTTCTGGCATTTCTTTGTAGACAAGGTCTCCAAGAAGTTCTCTTGCCATGTCGCCATCTTCGCCTTCCCAAACTTCTTCTGACATGGAAGCAAGGTCTTCTCTGGCCTTACCTATAACTTCTTCTGTTGCATTCATTGCTATCTCGTTCTGTTTTCTGACTTCTTCAAGCTGGTCGAGATTGATCTTTATTCTTCCCATTCTTAATCCATACACTCCTTATAATCATAAATATATTCTTTTGATATATTTGCATTGTCATAAGCAAGCAATTCCAATATTTATAATATGCCCATTTTGACAAATGCCTACAAAATTGTAGCTTTTAATATATTTTCAAACTACCAAATCCGACGAATTGACAATTTAATCCGACGAACGACATTTGTTATTAAACAAAAATCCCCCTTCCAGGCGGCACAAGATTTATTATTTCTCTTGTCCACCTTGAAGGGGGAATACTAATGCGTTAGCACTATATATCTTTTTACATAAGATCTTTGAAGAACTGTGCCTCGTCGTCATTGCACTGAGTTGCCTCAGGAAGTCTCATATTGCAGTGGAATACATGTCCAAGCTCTCCATTTGGACTTGTATAATACTTGCAGGTAAATGGCACTGAATTCTTGATCATAATTTCAGCCATCTTCGGAAGCTCATCCTTTAAAAAGTCTCCCGTTGCAGACATAAGGAATGATGGCGGATATGCGCCTGTAATGTAGTTACTTGCATTCATGACATCCAGATCATCATCTGTAACTTTTTTGCCAAAAAGGTCATCCATGAGTGAACCCATGTTGTCATCAGCTTCTTTTACAGAGCTTATCTCAAATGCAGCGCAGTTAAATGCGATGCCCTTGAACCTGAAGTTATCAGGTGCTGTAAAGTCGAACTTATCAGCATAATCCTTGTTTGTAAGAAATGCTGCTGTAAGACCTATAAGAGTACCGCCTGCAGAATCACCTACACCAAAAATATTATTAAGATCGAATCCGTATTTATCTTCATTCTCAACGATCCAGTCTGCAACTGCACAGGTGTCTTCAAGACTAGAAGGGAATGTGTATTCAGGTGCAAGTCTGTAAGAATAGCAAACTACTGCAAATCCTCTCTGAGCAAGAGATGCTGAATAGAACTTGTATACTTCTTTGTCGCCATATACCCAGCCGCCACCGTGGATTACCACGATAACAGGGAGCTTTTTATCTTCCGGAACGTCTCCCGGTCTGTATACATCGAGAAGCTGCCACTGTGGGTGCTCGCCCTTATCGCCATAGGAAATATCACTATATCTTTTTACATCTTTAGGAAGCTCAAGCCCCTCGTCTCTCATTGCGTCGCCTTTGGCGAACATCTCTCTAATAAGATCGCTTGTCTTTGACATATTTGTCACCTCTTTTTTATTATAAATTTCTATTTATGATCAAATACTCTTAATTATCATCTGTATCTTTTAGGAAGCACTAACGAACCTATCACATCAGGTTCGTTAGCACTATATTTATTCTATAACCATTATTAGGAGCATACCTTCTCTAAATTATCCCCTAATTCTTAAGCCATTGATCTCTTAGCTTCAAGATCTTTCTGGATCTGGCCGATGTGCTTATCGATGTTCATGATGATGCAAAGTGCAAGAACAACGAGTGAAAGAATTGCTCCAAAGTATCCATATCCAAATCTGATTGATGCAAGAGCTGCCTGCGTCTGAACTTCAGCTGTTCCAACATAGCCGCCGATCGCGATGATCCATGTGCAGATAGCTGAGCCAAGGCCGATACCAACCTTCATACCAAAGCTTGTGCAGCTGTTTACAAGACCTTCAGAACGAACGCCTGTCTTCCATTCACCATAGTCGACAACGTCAGCTGTTGTAGCGAAGATACCTGACATGATTGGTCCTGTACCGAATCCCTTAACGATAAGTCCGACAACTACAAGAGGGAGATTTGATCCTGCAGCGCCAATGATGAAAGAGCCTAAAGCCATGATGCATGCTCCGGTGATCATGAGTTTTCTTTTTCCAAACTTCTGTACGATCCATGGCATTGCTATATTTACTATTATAGCAGGTACTGTTCCTGCAACGGTTGTCCATGAAAGGAATGCGATGTTACCAAGAACGCTGTTGCAGAAGTAGTAAGTCATTGATCCTGTTGCAACTACGTTGATGTATAAGAACATGAACATAAGAGCCTGGATGTAGAAATACTTGTTCTTAAGAAGTGCGGGAAGTGCCTTTGAAAGTGGAACGTTATCAGCTTTAACTTCTCCGTTATTCTCTGCGTCAACGTGCTCTCTAACTCCAAGGAAGCACAGGATGCACATTACACATGCAACAGCTCCGTATATAGCGGAGATTGATCTCCAGCCCATTTTGGCAATAAGGTTAGCTGTGATAACGTTTGTGATAAGTGATGTAACCTGAGTCATGATGAATCTGATAGATGCTGTCTGAGCTCTGTCCTGTACATCAAGTGTCATACGGCTAAGAAGTGCATTATAAGGCAGATTGTTAGCTGTATAGATAATGCAGTTCTGGAAAATATATGTAAGGTAGATATAAATAAGCTTACCTGTAGCACCAAGTGATGCCGGTACGTTGAATATCAAGAAAAGAGATATTCCCATAAGAGGTGCTGTCCATAAAAGCCATGGTCTTGCCTTACCGAATCTTGAATTTGTCTTGTCAACAAGTGCACACATGATAAGATCTGTAATACCGTCAAAAACTCTGCACAATAACATCATGGTTCCTATTGCAGCAGCTGCTATTCCAACAGTATCTGTATAGTATCCTGTCAAAAAAGATGATGCCAGAGCTACTATTACGTTCGCTCCGCAATCGCCGATTCCATATGAAATTTTCTCAGTTGCGGAAAGGCGGCTTTTCTTCTCTCCAGCCTGTCCATTGATTGTTATATCCATTGTAACCTCCATTCATATATAGGGACCCCATATCCCATTCGATGTATCCTAATATATAAAAATACGCCCTGATACTCTTTACATTTATTGTCATAAAAATTACGTTTTCTTGACATCTATTTTCTTGACATCGGTTTCAAAACCGTTATAATATCGATTATCCCCCGACTTAGAAAATGAGGTCCACTATGATAGATTTAACAAATAAAGACATCTCCTATGAGGTTGTCCATTACCATACAGAACTGCCTTTCAAGATCTTAAATGTTCACAAGAAAGATCTGTATCCAAACGGTGACCTGTCCATGGTCAACGATGTTCTGGATCATTGGCACAACGAGCTGGAGATAGTTTATTCATATACCAACGATGGAGAATACTATACAGATGGAGTTAAGCACCCCATGGAAGATGACCAGTTCATCATAGTCAACAGCAGGAGCATACATAAGGTCATCTCAAACAGGGCAACTCCTTACGAAGAGCTTCCGCCAACCCTTACTACCGTGCTTCAGATAAGCGACTCCTTTTTGAGAAGCTTTGTTCCTAACTTTGATGAACTCTATTTCCGCCCGGTATTTAAATCTTGTGAAAAAAGGCCTGCAGAAATAATGAAAGACCTCTCTAAGTATGCCGAAGTCAACTCACTTAACAAGTATGAGAACATGCGCATAATAGGCCTTGTTTATGAGCTTTTATACTATATATGCAGGGATGATCTGAGTCTTAAAGATATGGAGATGCCCGAAAAGAGCAGGAAGAACTCTGATGTTCTTAGAAGTATAATCTCTTATACAGAAGAAAACTATACTGGTGATATAAATGAAATGTCTGTTGCTGAGCATTTTGGCTATTCAGCATGCTATTTTTCCAGATTTTTCAAGTCTAATATGGGAATAACCTACAAAGAATTCCTCACCAGAATGCGCCTCAATGCAGCCAAGGATAAGCTGACAGATACTCAGAAATCTGTTCTTGAAATCGCAATGGACTGTGGATTCTCAGATGCAAGAGGTCTTATAAATATGTTCAATAAATACGAGGGTATTACACCTCTTCAGTATAGGAAAAAATACGCTAAAGCAACGTGATTTTATATTCGAGGACGTTTTTAAGGTATTTCATGAACTATCCAGGGATAACTATTTCATGAAATACCTTTTGATAACTACTTAATCAAATATGTTTGGATGATTACTTCATGAAATAGTCGATTGCTTTATTCATCTTCTCGATTGAATCTATATCGTTCTGAGCTACTGCCTCAACTATGCAATGATCCAGGTGCTCTTTTAAAAGAGCCTTACCGGCATTGTTGATCTCAGATTTGACAGCCGCTATCTGAACCAGAACATCAGCGCAGTCTTCGCCGTCTTCAAGCATACGCTTAACAGACTCCATATGTCCAATAGACTTAGAGATGCGGTTGATGATCTTCTTCATCTCTTTAGGATCATGGGTATGTGAATGTGAGTGACCATGGGGATGGCTGTGGCCTTCGTGTTCATGATGCTGATGTTCATGGCTATGATCCTCATGTTCATGACTATGCGTCTCATGATCATGGCTATGGTCCTCATTTTCATGACTATATGTCCCATGATCATGGCTATGGTCCTCATGTCCGTCATGGCTATGTGTATACTCATTGCCATTTTCATCTATATGTGTATGAAATTTCTTTTCATTTTCTTTGCTCATATAACTAACCTCATGTCACGAGTGACCAAATGAGTTTGAGAATCTTTTTTCAAACTCCTAGATATACTTACTGCGTGTTTTCGGAATCAGCTCCTGTTACCCCTATTATAGCAACAAAAAAGCCGGTAAAACCATACGATTTTACCAGCTTTTTTCATCTTTAACCCTGAATAAGGTCACTCAACCTTATCGATTGTTCCGTCTTTCTTGACGATCTCAACTGTGCATCCAAATCCGAATGCTGCGATGGCACCTGCGATGAATGCCCAAGGTGCAGCTGCTACACCTACAACGCCCCCGATTATTCCTACGTTGACAGGTAAGCTAAGGAGTATCTCATCCTTACGACGAATCTGAACCTTTGTTACATTGCCCTCTTCAACCCTCTCTTTGATCTTATCGATGATGTCCTTAACTTCTGCATTGTCCTTTTCAGGAGTAAGATACTTGATCGCATCTTCGACATTTCCTTCGGTTACTTCAAGAGCCTTCTTTGCTGTCTTAAAATCAACGCCTGTAGCGTCAATTACCTTTTCTACTGCTTCAAGTGTAATATCCATCTTTTTATCTCCTTTCACTATTGTATTGTCTGTGGATTATGTATGTTAAAGGAGTTTCCATTTTCGCTGATAATCACTTACCCAGGAGCTTTGCCGTGAGCAGGTGATCATCTCAGATAAATATTAACTCCGCTTACATGATAATTGTATCATCTGAAATCAAATAAAAAAGGTGCAAAAAATGCGAAATAGCGTACCTTAATTCGCTTTTCCTGTGCCAATCCTGCCTTACCTGTCTATCCAGCACATCGCTATATAACAGCAATTGTACGTTTTCATACGCTCTATGTTCAAAAAATATTCAATATACTCTTTCATCAATTATATCTTGAGATATTATAGTCACTTTATAGGTATTACCATCAATCCTTGTAGAATAAACCGTTCTGTCTGCGGAAAACTGGCTCTCAAGCACGTAGCTTTCTTTTTGCAGATAGGCATTGTTGTGAAGGCAGGCAATAGTCTGGGTAAGTATAGGGCCATAAAGCGGGTTACACTCAGTATCTACCGCTATAGTCCCGTCTAATGTAAGCTCCAGTCCTTCCCTTGTGGAGTCAAAAGAAATGATCATTACTTCTCCGTTATTTATATCATTTCCAATCTTGTAGCCCGCATCCTTTAGCGCCTCAATGGCGCCATAGGCTTCGTTATCGTTCTCGCAGTATACAACATCTATCTTGTAGCCATATTCCTTTATCATCGACTCCATGACTTCACGGCCCTTGGCTTTAACGAAGTCTCCGCTCTCTGCCGCAAGAAGATTCCAGTTCTCATGGGCTTCGACAGCATCCTTAAGAGCATTACTTCTACCGATCTGGGCTGATGCCCCAAGAGTTCCCTGAATATCGATTATACCTATCTCTTTATCAATTCCCTTTTTATTAAGATAAGCATCAAGCCATGCACAGGCCCTTGCACCTTCCAGATAGAAATCAGCCCCGATCCATGCGGTATACAGGGAATCATCTTCTACGCTAACTCTTCTATCCACTATGATAACAGGTATCCCCGCTTCCTTGGCTTCTAAAAGGGCTCCATCCCATCCTGTCTCGACTATAGGATCCAGAATGATATAGTCAACATCCTGATCTATGAACTCTCTTATGGCTTTGAACTGATTCTCCTGCTTCTGCTGTGCATCGTCATAAATAAGGTTATAACCATTTTCAGCTGTAAATGCCGATACAATAGAATTAGTGCAGGCAAGGCGCCAGTCGGACTCTGCCCCTATCTGAGAAAAGCCTACTGTAATGGCATCACCTGTATTGATGTAGATACCATCCTCGCTCAATGACTCTGAATCAGCAATGTCGTTAAAAGAAGTATCGAATGTGCCAGCCTGCGTTTCTGCATCATTGTTCAAAAGTCCATAATCCTGAAGAATGGATGTCCCTGAATCGCCACATCCACATATAGATACTAATTGAATACTTAATATCGAAATAATTGATAATAACCTTCCCGCTTTTTTATTCATCAATTATCACTAAATCCCCTTTTCTACAGCTATTTTCCTGACTATTACACTGATAAATTATACCATGAATCTCTATAAGATGAGCGATCATTCTCTGCTCTCTCCACGATCATCCCCAATTTTCAACTCTCCCCATCTTTCGCCAGACGATATAGTAAATTGCCTTATAGCATGTATGATCCAAAAGCGCAGATTCTACGAACATTGTTGACAAGCTTTTGGATCATACATACTATAAGGCCACGACAACACCCCCGGCCAAACGACCGGGGGATGATCATTACTTTGATTTTTTTGTTCTAAGAGTAGCTGCGATAGACTGAATTACGATGAAGAGGAACAATAGCGCAGCCGTAAGGATATTGGGCCAGGAGCTTGCAAGCTTACCATTGGTCTTAACAATAGATGAAATCGTTCCGTTGATAAGTACTCCGAAGAAGGAACCAATAACATTACCAACACCGCCTGTAAGAAGCGTTCCACCGATAACCGCAGATGATATCGCATCCATCTCAAGTCCCAGAGCCTGCTGAACTGAACCTGACATTGTATTAAGACAGAAGCATATGCCGCCGATTGAGCACAGGAATGATGAGAGAATGTATGTCTTCATCTTGATGAGCTTAACATTAAGTCCCATCATTGCTGCTGACTGGGCATTACCGCCTACTGCATAGAGGCTTCGACCGAATCTTGTGTATCTGAGCATCAGGAATATGAGGATCAGTACGACTAAAGCTATGATAACGCCTACACGTACATATGGAGCCATGTACATTCCTTTACCATTAACATATCCGCCAAATGGAAGTTTGATCTTGATATTGGCTATGTCATAGAATGTCTTATTCATCTGCTCTGTGATAGATACCTGCTCAGTACAGATAACTGCTGTCATACCTCTGGTAAAAAACATTCCTGCCATTGTTACAATGAAGGGCTGAATCTCAAGATAACCGATAAGGTAACCCTGTATTGCACCGAAGGCAACACCTATAACAAGTACCAGTATTATCATCGGGATTGCTCCGATTCCGTTCCTCATTCCTGTTGCAAGAATCATACAGTCCATGGCAACAAGTCCGCCGACAGAGATATCGATTCCTGCTGTGAGCATAACGCAGGTAAGTCCGCAGGCAACGCAGATAAGTCCTGCATTGGTAATAAGGATATTAAGGAATGTCTGAAGGTGTGTAAAACCTTTATTTCCATAAGCTATACAACCACCTGCATATAAAACTATAAAAAGGATGATCGTAACTACAAGAAGGATTGTATGACTATTTAAAGCTTTTTTCTTGGATACAGTCACTGCGCTCATACTCTAGCCACCTCCTTTGCTGCATTTCTTTTCCTAAGATAAGCCTTGATAGGTGGTGACTGGATAGCAACGATTATGATAACGATGATTGCCTTGAATACAGGGGCCTGGTCTGTTGAAACGCCAAGGGCGTACAGTGTTGTTGTTATAGCCTGAATTGTGTAAGCACCTACGATAGAACCTGCAAGTGAGAACTTACCACCTCCAAGAGAGTTACCGCCAAGTGCTACTGCAAGGATAGCATCCATCTCAAGGTAAAGACCTATGTTGTTGGAATCGGCTGATGTAATTCTGGATGAGTTCACGATGCCGGCGATTCCTGCAAATAGGCCGCAGATAACGTATGTAAGGAAAATGATACGCTTTGAATTAAGGCCTGCAATGCGGCTTGCCTTGGAGTTGATACCAACTGACTGGATGTAAAGTCCAAGTGCTGTTTTCTTAAGGACGAGTGACAGTACACATACGCAGATAGCTGTGATGATAACTGGTGTTGGGATCGGTCCAAGGAAACTTCCAAATATACCATAAGAACCATTTCTTATATAAACGATAAGGTCGTTACAAAGAAGAAGTCCTATAGCTCTTGCTGCCGAATACAGGATCAGCGTCGCAACCATAGGCTGAATGTGCAGGTGCGCTACAAGGAAACCATTGAAGCATCCGCAAAGGCATCCCATAAGAAGTCCTCCAAGGATTCCTACGAAAAGCGGAACTGCCAGCTCGTTGGTAGATGATACGCCGTAGCCTGCAAGGAGCATGCAGCAAAAAGATGCTGAAAGACTCATTACAGAGCCAACGGAGATATCAGTTCCCGCCGAGCTTGATACTACCAGCGTCATTCCGAGCGCCA
>JAEEGH010005113.1_pt1 | contig 33194 bp, 20 predicted proteins | sample 9134181 | NCBI WGS metagenome assembly JAEEGH01 (sample SAMN16246544, study PRJNA631951) | gut metagenome | biome: gut microbiome; feature: rumen; material: DP-attached | host: Bos | place: Iran: Karaj | collected 2018-10
TCACGGATACTGCACAGACCTTCGTTCCATGACCGGTGGACGCGGCGAGTACGAGTATGAATTTACCCGTTATGAGCAGGCACCTTCAGACGTTCAGGAGAAGGAAGTTGCAGCAAGAGCAGCAAAGGTTGCCGAGAACAACAAAGAAGAATAAAGGTACATTTTATGGAGCCGAAGAGATTCGGCTCCATTTTTTTTGTTCTGAAATATTTTTCTAAAATCTACTGTACATCAATAAAAAATATCGCAAAATAACATATATTCCTTGAAAAATTATGAAACATTATATAAAATGGGAAATAAGTCAGAAGGTTTTAGAAGTAACACTCTTAAGGCACAAGGAGGATATGGTATGAAGAATCTGAAATTGTATATAAAGATTACCGTTTTCGTTTTGCTTGCTACTGCTATAGGAATTGGCGCACAAAGTGTCATTTCCTCGCGAAATATCTCAAGTATTCTTGAGAATGATGCCAAGGAAAAGCTGGTAGGCACAACAAATTCCAATGCAACATTGCTTTCCCAGTATATTGCAAAGGAATTTACCTATCTTGACGCATACATGGTTGATGACAGCATGTATGACCTTATGCAGGAATCCAATAATCCCACACCGGAAGTTGTGGCTAAGGCACAGGAAGCAACCATGAGAATGGCTTCTATAGTTCCGAACCTGGATAGTATTCTATTTACTGCTTATGAAGGAACCTGTCTTGTTCACAATGTTCCTGCAATGGTAGGATTCAGAAATCCCGATGAACTAATCGAGATGCTTAATTCATATTATTATAATGAGCAGAAGACACCTTTATATTCTGCCATGGCCCTTCTTTCTCCCGCTACAAACTCAATTACCTTCTGTATGGCCAAATCCGGATATACAGCAAGCGGTCAGCCTTCCGGTTATGTTTCTGTAACTGTAACATCAGAAGAACTGAATTCTATACTTAAATCAATAAATGTAAGCCCTAATCAGGATGTAACTTTGCTTAGTATCAGTGACGGAAGTGTTATTTATGATACCGACGAAAGTTTGATTACGACTACTATAGAATCCGGCCCGGTATTTGATTTGTTTACAAAAGTTCAGAATGGGGAAGAGGTTACAAACGGAATACTGGAGTACAAGAGTGCAAAGACCGGAAATAACATGCTTGGAAGCTATGTTGTTCTTCCTCAGTATCAATGGCTGTTGTTTATAGGTGCAGACACTTCTGCATTATATGGTGAGGCTAAAAGTGCCCAGAATTCCATTCTTATTACGGGGCTTATTTCTCTTATTGCTATAGCAGTTGTTCTCGCTGTAATTATAAAGATGTTAACAGCACCCCTTACAAAGGTTCAGAATGTACTTACCAGAGTTGCAGAGTATGACCTTAAGGTTGAGGGCGAAATTGACGGTTACCTTAACAGGGGCGATGAAATCGGTAAGTTAGCAAATGCAACAAAGAGTGTTATCGGAATGCTTGATAATGTGGTTGATGTCTTGAGAAACTGCAGCGAATCCTTGAATGGCAGCTCTGACAATATGAATCAGACGTCAAGGCTTCTTGTTAATGTTACTACGGAAAACAATGCCGTTGCCGATTCGCTTTCTGACAGTATTAACAGAACCAATTCCTCCATCGAGAACGTTAATGTTGAGATTAACAATATTATTGAACTTGCCAAGACCGTATCCGAAAAGGTCGACCTTTGTAAGAAGGATTCGGACGAGCTTCTTAAAACTGCGTCCAGCATGAGCAATAAGATAGATGCGGATGTCAAGAACAGCATAGAGATGCTTGATAATACGGTTGAGGATATGCAGGCTGCCATTAAGAGCCTGGAAGCTGTTGAACAGATCAACGAGCTGGCAGATGCTATTATGAGTATTACATCACAGACCAACCTTCTTTCTCTTAATGCTTCTATTGAGGCGGCAAGAGCAGGAGACGCAGGTAAGGGCTTCGCGGTTGTAGCCGGTGAAATAGGTGCATTGGCTGATCAGTCAAAGAATACCGCATTAAGTATTCAAAAGATTGTTACCGAGAGTAATGAATCCGTTGAGAACGTTAGAACACAGGTAGGCAAGCTTATTGAATTCGTCAAGAATGATGTGGTCGGAAACTTTGATATGTTCGCTGAACAGAGTAAGGAATATGACAATGGAATCAGCACAATTCAGGACGCTGTTATTTCCATCGGCGAGGCAATGGATTCCCTTAACAATTCCGTTGACGGAATCGCTGGTGCTGTATCTGCGGTTAACAATGCTTCAATGGAGAACAGCACAGGTGTTGCCGACATCATTGATAAGAATGAGAAGACAAACTCTGTTACAAGACAGATTGAAGACCTCGCAGCAAGCTCCAAAGAGAATGCCGAGAGCCTTGATGAGGTTGTCAACAAGTTTGTAAAATAACAGTCCGCTCTTGACTTTTAAAGGTTTTGTGATTAGAATAACTCAAAGAATACATTATTTTCACAGGCTGTGAAGAGGAGTATTAAGGAATTTGACTTTTCAGAGAGTGGTCGGATGGTGTGAGACCATAAGAAGGATTCCCCAACTAGCCTCGGAGCTCCGGATGCGAAGGGAAACCATGAGTGTTCGGCGGGAATTCCCGTTACAGAATTAATGAGTGCGATTTAGATCGAATCAGAGTGGTACCACGGAGTTAAAGCCTTCGTCTCTGTCTATGGAGACGAAGGCTATTTTTTTATTTTTGCCTAACATATTTGAGGAGGAAAGACATGGCAGAACCTTATAATCACAGAGAACTGGAACAAAAATGGCAGAAGATTTGGGACGATGAGAAGGCTTTCAAGACAAGCAACGATTATTCCAAGCCCAAATACTATGCTCTTGTTGAATTCCCTTACCCTTCAGGACAGGGACTTCACGTAGGCCACCCCAGACCCTACACAGCACTTGATATTGTAGCCAGAAAGAGAAGAATGCAGGGCTACAACGTACTTTATCCCATGGGTTGGGATGCTTTCGGTCTACCTACCGAGAACTATGCCATCAAGAACCATATACATCCCAAGATTGTTACCAAGAACAATGTAGAGAGATTCAAGAATCAGCTTCATTCTCTTGGATACTCCTTTGACTGGGACAGAGAGATTAATACCACAGATCCCAATTACTATAAGTGGACACAGTGGATTTTCCTTAAATTATTTAAAGCTGGCCTTGCATATAAGTCTGAGATGCCCATTAACTGGTGTACATCCTGTAAGGTAGGCCTGGCAAACGAGGAAGTTGTAAACGGCGTATGTGAGCGCTGTGGTTCCGAAGTTGTTCGTAAGGTTAAGAGCCAGTGGATGCTCAAGATTACAGAGTATGCAGACAAGCTTATCAAAGACCTTGATATGGTTGACTATATCGAAAGAGTTAAGGTTTCCCAGAAGAACTGGATCGGTAAGTCAGAAGGTGCTGAAGTAGACTTTAAGATCAAGGATAAGGAAGACCTTCTTACCGTATATACAACACGTCCCGATACACTTTTCGGTGTTACATATATGGTTATGTCTCCCGAGCATCCTCTTATTGATAAGTACAAGGATGAAATCCGAAATTTCTCAGAAATCACCGAGTACAGAGAGGCTGCAGCAAGAAAGTCTGATTTCGAAAGAACAGAGCTTGCCAAAGAGAAGACCGGCGTTTGCATCAAGGGCTTATCTGCAATTAACCCTGTAAACGGCAAAGAGATTCCTATCTGGATTTCTGACTATGTACTTATGTCTTACGGTACAGGTGCTATCATGGCGGTTCCTGCACATGATGAGAGAGACTGGGATTTTGCCAAGAAGTTCAACCTCCCTATAATTGAGGTTGTTTCCGGCGCAGAGAAGAGCGTTCAGGATCAGTGTAACCCCGATGTTGCAACAGGTATTCTTGTTCACTCTGATTTCCTTGACGGATTAAACGTAGAGAACGCTAAACAGCGTATTATCGAGTACTTAACTCAGAAGGGTATCGGTCACAAGAAGACCAACTTCAAACTTCGTGACTGGGTATTCTCCAGACAGCGTTACTGGGGTGAGCCTATTCCCATCGTATATTGTGAGAAGTGCGGCTATGTTCCCATTGATGAGTCAGAGCTTCCTTTGGAACTTCCTGAGGTTGAAAGCTACGAGCCCACAGACAATGGTGAATCACCTCTTGCAAAGATGACTGACTGGGTTAACACAACCTGTCCCTGCTGTGGCGGACCTGCAAAGAGAGAGACAGATACAATGCCTCAGTGGGCAGGTTCTTCATGGTACTACTTAAGATATACAGATCCTACCAATACAGAGGCTCTTGCCAGCAAGGAAGCACTTGATTACTGGCTTCCTGTTGACTGGTATAACGGAGGAATGGAGCATACAACACTTCACCTTCTTTACTCCAGATTCTGGCATAAATTCCTCTATGATGAGAAGGTTGTTCCCTGCCCCGAGCCTTATCAGAAGAGAACTTCACACGGTATGATTCTCGGCTCCAACGGCGAGAAGATGAGTAAGAGCCGTGGAAACGTAGTTAACCCTGATGATATCGTAAGAGATTACGGTGCAGATACACTTCGTACCTACGAGATGTTCATCGGTGCATTTGACCTTTCTGCTTCATGGAGTGAGGACGGTGTTAAGGGTTGTCACAGATTCCTTGACCGTGTATGGAAGCTTCAGGATATCCTTGTTGACGGAGACACATACTCCAAAGACCTTGAGACAAAGATGCACCAGACCATCAAGAAGGTTTCCGGTGATTTTGAGTCCCTTAAGTACAACACAGCAATTGCTGCAATGATGTCGCTTATTAATGACTTCTACAAGGCAAACCAGATCAACAAGGCCGAGTTTAAGACATTCCTTACACTTCTTAACCCTGTTGCTCCTCATATCACTGAGGAACTTTGGCAGATTGCAGGATTCGAGGGACGTATTTACAATACAGTATGGCCTGAATTCGATGAGGAGAAGACCAAGGAGAGCACTGTTGAGATCATGGTTCAGCAGAATGGAAAGAACCGTGGTACCATCAATGTGGCTGCGGACATTTCTAAGGATGACGCAATTGCAGCTGCTAAGGAACTCCTCGGCGACAAGCTTACCGGCACAATCGTGAAGGAGATTTACGTTCCCGGCAGACTTGTTAACATTGTTGCTAAACCGTAATTTGTTGCAGGTTTTACTATCTTGATTACCTTCGGGGACCTGCGATATTTATAAGTTTTTCTGACACGCTTGCGCTCAATCTCGGAGCGTTACGCTACTAAGCTCGTGAGAAACCTCGCTAAGTAGCGACGTCCTGCGAAAGGTCTGAAAACCTTATAAATATCACAGGTCCCCTTACTATTACAAAAAGATTCTATGGAACGTAGAATATTTATTTGACGGATTATACGAATTGGGTGTTAACTTAGATAGGGGTGTACGGTATTATGATTACAGAACAGCTGATGCAGCTGCTTCAAAGAATGAAAATGGAGGAAGTAATCATGTTACATTTCGTACACATCGCATTTGGTTTTCTTAAGTAAGATGAGATTGAATAGTAAGGAGATTCGAAATGAGTAAACTTGCCGAGAACATCAGAAATTACAGGAAAGAGATGGGCTTTACCCAGGAGGAGCTGGCCGAGAGGCTTGGGATAACCCTTGGAACAATTTCAAAGTGGGAGAGAGGCAGCTCTGAGCCGGACATTGATTACATAATGGATTTGGCTGAGATATTCAGAATTTCGGTGGATGTTCTTATTGGCTTTTCCATGAAGGGAAATACACCTGAGATGGAGGTTGACAGAATCGATAAGATTATTGAGGCCAGAAATTTCAATGAAGCAGTTGAAGAGTATGAGAAGGCTCTTTTGAAGTTTCCCAATGTCTTTAAGATTGTATACAGAGCAGCCTGGGCTTACTACTACAAGGGTGTTACCTACTATAAAGATAACAATAAGGACTTCCTTAGAGCAATAGAATTGCTTAAACATTCTCTTGAACTTATTGGACAGAATAACGATCCCGAAATCAATGAAGTTAACATTAAGAATCTTATTGGCTCCTGCTACAGTCATATGAAGGACTATAAGAAGGCTATAGAAGAGTATAAGAGCAACAATGTTAACGGAATAAATAATGATGTCATCGGGACCCTTCTTATAGATGATTTAAATGAGAATGAAGAAGGCAGAAAATATCTGATTAAAGCCTTTTTCAAAATATTGACAGAGACTGTTACCGTGTCTTCGGGATTTATAAATTATTACAGAAACACAATGAATGCGGACAAATGCCTTGATTCCGTTAAGTGGATAAGGAATTATGTATATTCTTTAAAGATTGATCCGAAGGCTACTTCTTTTGCGGATAAACTGATATCGGTTTTTTACCTGGTGGAGTCTTTCGTACATGACAATAAAGGGGACTTAAAGATTGCCAAGGAATTCATTGATAAAGCAATAGATGTGGCAGCAAACTTTGACAGGAATCCCTGTTACAATACCGAGAATATAATTTTTGCCAATCATTTGGCGGATGAAGCCAATGTGTTTGATGATTTGGGTGAAACGGCCTTAAAGGGACTTGTCAGACAGGTTGAGGAAAGAGAAAACTTCGATTTGTCCAAGGAATATCTAGACTATTTTTATAAGGAGATTAAGAAAAATGAAGGGAAAAAGTCTTAAAAGTGCATTCTGGGAGAGGAATAAGGCACTGTTTGTGGTGGCATTGATTGCTGAGATGATAATGCAGGGTATGAATATTCTCCTTTCCTATTTTTTGCAGGTGGTAACAGATATTGCCGCAGGTATTGACGGATCGGGAAGCCTCAAAACCGTAGCAATTGAAGTCGGGGCTATGTTTATTACTATGGGTGTTGTCGGAACCATAGCTGCCAAAACCAAACTTAAATTCATCACAAAAGGTGTAAAGCAGTATAAGAGCCGCCTGTTTGAGGGAATTACCATGAAGGGTATTTCTGCATTCAGAGGGGAGAATACTTCCAAATATACTTCAGCATTAACAAACGATATTGCAGTAATAGAAGAAAACTATGTTGCAAGCAATTTTGATATTGTTACACAGATATTTATTTTCATAGGTGCTCTTACGCTTATGTTTTACAGCAACTGGGTTCTGTCTCTGGTAGCGTTGGGAATGGTGCTTCTTCCTGTCATTGCCAGCGTATGTACAGGAAATGCTCTTGTTTCGCTTGAGAAAAAAGTATCCGAGAAGAATGAAGGCTTCCTTGGGCTAATTACTGAGGTTTTAGAAGGTTTTTCCGTAATTAAAAGCTTTAAAGCCGAGGATACCATAAGGAAAATGGTGGACAAAAATAATGCTGAACTTGAAAAGGCTAAAAGAGTCAGAGGTACAAGAAGGTACATTGTAAGCCTGATCGGTGGCGGCGCTCATTTTGCCGCTCAGATTGGAGTATTTATTGTTGGTGCACTCCTTTGCCTTAATGGAAAAGGAATTACTCCCGGTATGCTTTTCATGTTCGTAAACCTTATGAACTTTGTAATTCAGCCTGTTGCTCAGCTACCCGGCATTTTTGCAAAGAAGAAAGCTGCATATGCACTTATTCAGAAGATGGAAGAGGCTATTGCCGTTGATGATGAAGCTGATACAAGAACAGAAGGTTGCACAATCAATGAAGGCATCAAGCTTAATAACTTATCCTTTGGTTATGAAGAGGGCAACAATGTAATCAACGGCCTCAGCTATGAATTTGAAAAAGGCAAGAGCTATGCGGTTGTTGGCGCCAGCGGATGCGGTAAATCCACCATGTTCCAGCTTATGCTTGCGGGAATGGATAATTACGACGGTCAGATTATGTATGATGACAAAGAGCTCAAGAATATCAGCCCTGAATCACTGTATGAAGCTGTTGCGACCATTCAGCAGAATGTGTTTGTATTTAACGCTTCAATAAGAGACAATATTACAATGTTTAAGGACTTCCCCAAGGAGGAGGTTGACAGGGTTATTAAACTTTCGGGACTTGAGGAGTTAATTGAGAAGAAGGGTGAAGATTATCTTTGCGGAGAGAATGGAAACGGACTCTCCGGTGGAGAAAAACAGCGTATCTCCATCGCAAGAGCCCTTCTAAGAAATTCCAAGTTATTGTTGGTGGATGAGGCAACTGCGGCACTTGATGCCGAGACCTCAAACAAAGTTATTAATGCTATCCTTAAGTTGAAGGATATGACAAGAATCGTAATTACCCACGATCTTGATGAAGCGTCCCTTAAACAGTACGATTCCATCATTACACTTAAGAATGGAAGAATAGTAGAGAACGGAAACTTCGACAAGCTTATCAATGATAAAGGATATTTCTATTCATTGTTTACCGTGGCATCCTGATTGCCATCAATGGTTTCGTGATTTACAACGCTTTTGGCCATGCTTATTTTATCGATGATGTCTGTGATTTCCTGAACGGAGTCAAAACCGAGAATGGAAGCAATTCCGCCGATAACATTGGCTTTGTCGGTGGCGTCCATATCGCCTTCCTTAATGGTTTCGATAACTTCTTTGCCGTTCATGGCGGCATCGAGAATATCAGAAACATAAGGAATGCCAAGAGCATCGGCAACACTGCCTATAACTTCGGCAGCATTTTCACCGTTAATTTCAGGTTTGAACAAAGGAAGTACAAGCTTAATAAGCTTTGCTTCCTTTTTTGCTGTCTCAGGAACAAAGCCGGTGATTTTCTTTTCTTCCTTGATTGCGTTTAACTCTGCCTCGATGTCTTTGTAGATTGAATCGTCCACGATGAGAGCGAAACTGTCTTTTTCCGAAGATAATTTCTTGAATTCTTCGAATTCCTTCAAGGTATTTAAATCAAGAACAATAAGGTCGGCCTTTTCGTCATTAAGCTTTTCTTCAAGCTCATCATATTTGTCAAAACCGATTGCTTTCTCCTCAATGAATTTCTTCTTGTTGAAGTAGTCTACCAGATCACGGTTTCCTGTTGTGTCTCTCAAACAGGTAACAACAGATTTGGGTTCGAATTCAATCTCGGGGCGCTCGAAATCGGAATCGCCTTTATCTCCCTTTTTCTTCTTTTTGTTATTGTTGTTATTACTGATTTTCTTTTTGCTTTTAATTATTGATTTAATAAGGCTTTTGCAAATATGGTAAAAAACATCAACCCCTACGATTGCACCTAAAACTTCGACTATTTTCTTTTCCTTGTCGTTCATGCTTTCCCATATTCTGGAAGCTCTTTCTTTAAGACTGATTCCGGGTTCAAAGGGATCGGGCGCACCTTCTTTCTTCTCTAAGAATGGTAATGAGAAGGTGCCGGGCTCTTTCTTGGGAGCAGGAGTGGTAACTGCCGTATTAGCGTTATTGCTATCAATATTATTGCCTATGTTTACAATATTTGAATTGTCGTTGCTTTCGTTAATGCTTGTAGAATCATTGCTTGAATTCTGGTCGATACTTTGCCCGGAATCATTGCCGGAATTCTGGTTGTTGCTTTGCCCGGAATCATTGCTCCCGGATGATGACTGATTCTGGCTCTGGGACTGTCCGCTATCTGCAGAGTCAGGATTTGCAGGACCGTGCGCAGTACTTCCGGCGTTTCCTTCATTTCCGGTATTGGAGCTGGTGTTTGCATCGTCAGAGCCTTCGGGAACTGTGTCATACTCATCATCGTCAGAGCCTTCGGGAACTGTGTCATACCCATCATCGTCATCATCATCATCGGGATTAGCATGACCTCTGGGCTTTTCACTGTCATCTGTAGAACTTGATGTAGTGCCATCCCAGGGAACAACCTGGCCATCAACAATCATCGCGTAGGATTTTATGCATGGAGAAATCATTAATAGAAATGCTGCAAACAGCAATATATGAAATGATCTTAAGATAAATTTCTTGTTCATATTAACCTCCCGAAAATACAAAATAATTATAACACATATTATTGATATTATGTCACCTTTCATTCCACAATATATTGTAAAAATACTTGATTATTTTAGCAGATATAGTTAGAATAAATATGAATATGGGTAATTATGAGGTTTATTGGATAAATGACTGAATCAGGGTTTTATGTTAACGGGAAAAGGTTCGCCTCAAAGTCTGATTATGAGGCGGCTTTGGACGACAAGAAACTGATTGACGATATACGTTCTAAGTACAATTTGAATAATGCGGAATCTGTCCTTGAATTATACAGGGATATGAGTGCAAGTAAATTTAAGTTTAAATCATCACTTGGTACGGATTTCGACGATGAGATATATGAATTAACCAGACAGATTAAGGCAGGTACCTTTGAACCTGAGATTGAAGAGGAAGAAGTTCCTGCTAAGAAGAAACGCTTTTTTTCTGAAAAGAAAGAGAAACCGGCAAAGAAGGTTGCAGCTAATAAGGCAGCGCCGAAAACTTCAAGGCCTAAGACGAAGAAGGAGTCAGATGATCTGGATTACATGTCTCCTTCAATGAGAGAACAGGTAATCAAAGAAATAAAGAAGTCGGAGCGGAAGAGGAGAATCCTGCTTTTTGCCCTGGCAGGATTGTGCGTGGCAAGTCTCGGCTATTTCTGCGTTTATTACTTCTATATTGAAAGAACGGAAAGAACCTACGACCAGTGGGCGGAAATACGTGAAGCAGACAATGCAAGGGTGACTCCTGAACAAAGAATTGAGCAGAAAAAGATTAATTATTCAGACCCTACAGTTGTTCCGGATATCTTAGAAAAATATAAAACTTTATATAATAAGAATAAAAGTCTAATCGGATGGATAAAAATAGCCGATACAAATATAGATTACCCTGTAATGCAAACTTCAAATAATGAATATTATTTGGATCACAATTTGAATCAGGAATACGACAAGAACGGCTCCATCTTTTTGGATATGGGCTGTGATGTGCTTAAACCTTCAACAAATCTTATTTGTTACGGCCATCATATGCAGTCCGGGAAGATGTTCGGCAAGCTGGGAGATTATGAGAAAGAATCCTATTATGAAAGCCATAAATTCATAGAGTTTGACACCATCTATGAAGAGGGCCTTTATCAGGTAATGTACGTTTTCAGATCTCATGTTTACACCAGCGGAGAGATTGCATTTAAGTATTATCAGTTCATTGACGCCACAAGCGAAGAGGAATTCAATTCCTACATGACTGAAATGAGTAATCTTTCTTACTACGACACGGGAGTAACAGCCACCTACGGTGACAGGCTCCTTACCCTTTCAACCTGTGATTACCAGGAAAAGGACGGCAGATTCGTTGTCGTCGCCAAGAAGATACAGTAATTCTTATTCCTAAGGGAGGAAAAGCTTAATGGCTAAGAAAGCTAAGAGCAGAATTAACAGAAAGACTAAGAGAATTATAAGGAGAAGCATAGCAGCGTTATTGATGATAACAGCTATTGGTGTTGCTGCGATTCCTGCGAAGGAAGTATCTGCTGATACTGTTACTGAGACAGTCGCGAACAAGAGAAAATCCATTACCAATAACGCAAATGCCAATACTACGGATTATAACAAAACTTATACTTATGATTCTACAGCATATAATGACTTGGCATTTGAGAATGCTGTTTGGCTAAAACCTCAAAGAAACACCAATGGCGAGCTAGTAGTCGATTCCAGCGGTAAAGTAACTGTAAATGGCCAACAGAAGGACATTAATAGAACCTATGCAATATCTCAATTGTCAAATGGTGAATATGAATTAAAATGGCAGTTCGAGTACTATGACGCAGGTCCCCTGGGTCTGATTCTTGCGAAGTACAACAACGAATATCAGGCCGATTCTGTAACACTTCCTGTTACAGGAGCAACCAAATTCCTTGTAGTCACCGATTCTATGTTAAATGCGTTTTATCTAGATACTTCAACAGGAAAAGGCGGTGCTACATATTCTCTGGATTATGCAACTGATTATACTTATTACGTTAATCATTCCAGAACTGATTACAATGATAATACGGTAATGTTTCAGAACTATTTCCCAACAAAGTATCAATCTTTTTGGGCTGCTTGTGATGCTTATCAGGAAAATCAGGATAAGATTGCAGCACATGCTAAATGGGTTAATGATAGAACCGCATGGGTGAATGAGGACCCAGGTAACAGAGTGGCTTCTGATTACCCCGTTGAGGAGCCTGAAAACCCCGCACCCTTGCCTAATCCTGGAAGTGTTGATGTTGTACCAAATGACTATTTTAACGCAGATTTGACCAATGGAAGCGAGAAGAAAAAACAATTTTACTGTAACAAGGTTTTGAGCGCTTATGGAGTTGGGTTTACACTTGTTGAGGTTAATGATCGAGTTGGATACTACGAAGGATATACTTATGTTCCGGAGTCCGGCGGTACTCCGGCACACTATACTTTAAATGATGCTGAACTCGAGCCCGAAGCTGATGGATTCAGAAATCCCAAAACCGGAGCATCTTTATCATCCACAACAGCTCATACTGTATATGCGGTTGCTACCAATGGAGTTACTCCTCAGAAAGGTAAATCTGTTGACGGGTTCCTTGCTTATGAGAAATCCAACAATATTAACGGTATTGCTGATCAAACTTTCCAGAGTGTCGGAAATATTAATAAGCTTATTCTTCCTGATGAGGTATCCTATATTGGTGATGAAGCGTTCGTAGGTTCGTTCATTAAAGAAATAGTATTAAAGAACGTTGCAAATATTGGCAACCGTGCATTTAAAGGCTGTACTCAGCTTAAGACGGTAACTCTTGAGAAGGGTACCATGAATGTCGGGAAAGAAGCTTTTTCCGGATCGGGCATTAATTCTATAACTTTGCCAGTTACTACTCAGTTAATTGGTCCCGGAGCTTTTGCTCAGTGCAAGGAATTAAATACAGTTGATCTTTCTGCTATCAGTGGTAATGAAAACACTGATATCCGCGATTACGCGTTTTATGACTGCAACTATATTAATAATGTAATATTCCCTGAGCATGGTATTTATCATATTGGCGAAGCTGCGTTCGCTGTCGTTTCAGGCGTCAACGGAAGCTGGACATCAACTGTTCTTCCCTCATCTATAAAGAAGGAGGCTACCCTAAAGAAGTCCAACCCTTCTGATACTCCTGGTACTGCGCAAGGACTAGGAAACTTCCTTTTTGCCGGAAGAACCAACTTGCAATCTGTTACACTACCTGGAGATTATTGTATAGAACCTAGAGATGATTATGCGTACTCACTTCAGGCTGATGATGGCGATGCTGACTTTAGTGATGGTGATTATTCTTTACTTAACCCCTCGGGTTACAATGTTATGCCTGCCGGCATGTTTAAGGGCTGCTCAGGGCTCAAAGAAGTGATATTCCCTGACACATCAAGTTATGCTAGATTCCATCCATATATGTTCCTTGATGTTACAAATCCGGATTTTGTTGTCAGGGGTCCTATGACGAAACCTATCGACGGTGCTGCCGCAATTCCTCGATACAGTACATGGAATGCGATTACAAAAGCATCGGACTTTGTTCCTTATATCTATTTGGATAATTCTGGCAAGGAACGTTATGAAGTATCTGACGGAAGCTATATTTTGACGGCTGAAGCGGATGGCACATTAACAGGTTGTACTTTGGTTGATGCTGGCGGTACTAGCTTGATTGATATGGTTATTCCTTCCAAAGTTGGAGACACAAAGATTAAAACTATAGCATCGGATTGTTTTGATGATGCTACTAAGAACCGAATCAAATCTTTAACTTTTGAAGACGATAGTGTTACGGAAATTAGTCCCAATGCATTTGCCAACATGAAAGAACTCAAAACATTGTATGTTGGCGATTCCGTTGAAACTATTGGAGATAAGGCCTTTTATGATTGTAATAAACTTGAGAAGGTTGTTATTGGTAACGGAACAAAAACTATCGGAAACTCTGCATTTGAAGACTGCGATGCTCTTATAACTGCTGATATTGGAAATGCTATAACTAGCGTTGGAGATAAGACTTTCTACAAGTGCCCTGCAGTCACCGACATTGGATTTGCATCTCCTAAGGGTGGATATAGTTCGCTGACAGTTGGAACTGATGCATTCAGAACAACAGGCAGCAAGCTTACACTTCATGGAGACATTCAGGGCGGATACGCGTTGTTTGACTGGGCAACTGACAAAAATAATACTATTGATGATTTGGGCACAAGAGTATGTTACATGAGCCCCTCACCTTCTTATCTCAGAGTTATTTATGATAACAATACGGAAGAGATTACTTTGGTTGATTATCCTAAGTTTGAAGCTTTGGACAAGGATCACGAAGAGCATTGTGAGGAAATGGAGGCATACTACAGTGATCCCGTCAGAGGGGTTTATGCAGTAGACAAACCTTCAAATAATGAGCAGAGGGCTGCATTCGCTGAGGAGTATCATAATGCCACTGATAAATCTAATTACAAATCATGGAATACATATGGCCCTTGGATTTATGATAATGATGGCAATGATTCTACTGAAGAGTATCAATTTACTTATGCGTCCACGAATTATACAGTAGATCCATACTATAACTCGAATTATAAATATAGCATTATAAGGAATGTTAACACTGAAAAACCTAGAGGAGAATTTGAGGCACCTACTCCTTATGAGCAGCAGTGGATTGAAGCTACCAAGAATATTGTTGTTCCTCAGGGTGTTACTAGCATCGATATTGACGGTTATATAAATGATTCTCAGAAGAACTCGATAAATGTTCAGAAGTATTTAAAGAGTTTGCCCGGATATGAGATGTACAGCAAATCATTAGAAGATAAGGATAGTGCTGAGAATCCTATCACAGGCGTAATGAGTGTACCCGGACTGTTCAGTGGATATTATAAAGATTATGCAATCGGAACTCCTGATAAGGGTGAATTTGAGAAGAACCTCAGAGGAAACGATAGTATTGAATCTATCACACTAAATTCAGTTAAGAAGCTTCCTGACAACTGCTTTGACAGCTGTGAGAAACTTAAAACTGTTAATATTGGACCTGATTGCGATGACATAGGTATTGCTCCTTTCAGAGGGTGCGGCGAATTAACTACAGTTGGTGGAAACGATAATTTTAAGTACAACAATGGTATTATTTATTCGGTTAATGATGATGGATCACTTACCATTGAGGAATGTTTGTCATCAAGAGGAAAAGCAGTCGGAAAAGCTAATGTAAATGGAAAAGAAGATCCTGATTTGGCAAATGTTTCAAAGATTAAAGACGGAGCTTTCGAGGAATGTGATTCTATTTCAACAGTTGATTTGACTGTTGCCGAGAAACTAAAGGAAATTCCTGAAAATGCATTTAATGACTGTGACTCATTAACAACTGTTGTTTTACCCGAGACAGTTGACAGCATTAAGTCCAAAGCCTTTGGTAATGATGTACCTATTAATGTCACTATTCCCGGTAAAGAGGTTCACATTGCAACGGATGCATTTGAACATACTTCACGTGTTACTATCAGAACATATGATGATTCTGCCGCGATGGAGTATGCAAAATATCACGATTTAAGTACAGATTTAATTAATGAGAAGCATAGAGTACTTTTCTTCGATTATGATGGAAAACAGATCGGAGAAGCACAATATGTTGAGGATGGAAAGAGTGCGGAAGAACCTACTCCTCCCAAGCATGAAGGCATGACGTTCACCGGTTGGAGTGATTCACCTCATAATGTTACCAAAGACCTTATTCTCATTGCTCAGTACAGTGGTGGAAACGGCGGTTCAGTAAGCGGCGGTGACGCAGGCAATAACGGAAGCGGAAACGGTGGAAGCGGCGGAAGCGGAAGCGGTGGAAGCGGTTCCGGTGGATCAGGCTCCGGCGGCTCCGGTGGAAGCGGTGATTCTACAGGAAACATTCACAGAGTAACCGTTGTCAACGGAAGCGGTACAGGTGATTATCTGGCAGGTAGAACAGTTACTATTATTGCCAACACAAGTGGCGGTAGAACATTCTCCAACTGGTCATCAAATGATGGTGTTGCATTTGCAAACTCGACTTCAGCAACCACCACATTTACAATGCCTGATAAGAATGTTACCGTAACGGCTTACTTTACAACCAGTGGTTCAGTAAGCGGCAACAACAACGGCGCAAACAGAAACAATGCTGCCGGCACTACAGGCACAAGAGTTGCTATCAATAAGCCCGGTATTTCAAATACCAACCTTGCATCTGCAAAGGTTAACGGAAGTACCGATGACTTTATAGTTAAGATTTCAGAGACTCCCGAAGCTACAGCAGCTGTTGAGAGAGCTCTTACAAATGAATACGGAAGTCTTGACGGACTTAAGTACTTCGCTATGGATATTACCCTTTGGGACAGCAACGGAGCTACTAAGATTACCGACACCACAGGACTTTCTGTAGATATTACAATACCTCTTCCTGATTCTCTTAAGGATTATGCAGGTAACAACAAGACTGCGGCGGTTGTAAACGATTATCTTGAGCCTTTAACTCCTAAGTTTACAACCATTGACAAGGTTCCTTGTGTAACCTTCAGAGCAACCCACTTCTCGCCTTATGCGATTTATGTGGATACAGGAAATCTTTCAGAAGGTACAAGACCTGACGGAACGCCTAAGACTGCTGACGGAATCCATCCCAAGTGGTTCCTTTCAATTGGTCTTGCAGCACTTTCATTGATTCTCTTCTTTAAGAGAGACAATAAGGTAAGAATCAAGAACATATAGGATAATGCTATGAAGAAACTCTTAGGATTATTACTTGCAAGTTTGTTTCTTGTAATTACAATTGCATCAGTGATACCGGCGTTAAGCTCGTCCGCAAAGGGCGAGCTTGACTTCCAGCTTGATGGAACGAAACTGGTTAAATATATAGGCACGGCTAAGTCCGTGTCTATTCCGTCTACGGTGACGGAAATCGGTGAGGGTGCCTTTGCAGGCAATTCTACCATCAGATCGGTCAAGATACCTTCATCGGTTGAGAAGATAGAGTACGGGGCTTTTTATGGCTGTACTTCACTTAAGGGCATAACCATTCCCAATTCTGTCGAAACAATAGAAACAGGAGCCTTTGCTGAGTGTACCAAACTTAGAAGCGTCAAAATTGGCTCCGGAGTCAAGGATTGGGGATACGGCGTTTTTGCCGGAGATACTGCAATCTCCAACTTTAAGATTTCCTCCGCCAACAAGTACTACAAAGTTAAGAACGGCGTTGTGTACGACAAGGATGAAAAGACGCTGATTTCCTACAGCGCAGGTAAATCAACCAAGGATTACGAAATCCCTTATGGTGTAGAAGAGATTTATCCCTATGCTTTCTGGGGCTCAAATAAGCTTAAAAGCGTTTCAATTACAGGCAAAGTTGGAGAGATAGGCGAGTATGCATTTTCAAACTGTAACGGCCTTGAAAACGTATATTTCTCACCTTCCGTCAAGAATATTGACAGGAAAGCTTTCGAGAACTGCGTTAGCCTTGATGAGGTGAAGCTTCCCATGTATGTTCAGACCATTCATGATACGGCTTTTGACGGATGCGATAATCTGGTGCTTAAAGGCGGAACCAATACCATAGCCGAAGACTATGCCGAGAACTTTAACAACAGAATAATAGAGCAGCCCATGACTCTTGAGGAGATTGAGAGTAAATATGCCGAGCTTCAGTGGGGCAGCAATACTGAAGGTGAAAGAACACCTCAGTCCACAGTTGTTGAGGGACACGGCCCTGTTAAGGATCAAAATCCCGGCTCAAACACTGTAAGCGGTGGCGATGCTTTGATAACTAACCCCGATGCCGAAAACGGTAATGTGAATAATTATGATGACTTTGGAAGACTCCTTGGAAGTACCAGAGTAGTAAATAATAAAGCGGTAGTTCTTATCAAACCTTAGCCAAAAAACTGGAATAATAATTCAAAAATAATGCATTAACATAACTTGACAGCTTGTGTATGATTGTATACAATGATACATAAGCTGTTATTTAATTGGTGAAAATTATTTATATATAAGAGGGATAAACAGATGAAGATGAATAATGATATTTTTACCAATCGTCCTGTGACGATGAATAATAAGAATAATCTCCTGGAGATTGAGGAGCATATGTACATCCTTGATGATGTACCGAAGCCCAATGTTTTCAGAAATATGTTTCCTTATTCTGAAATACCCAAGATTCCTTTCAACGACAGAATAGTTCCTCATAATATGCCGAAGGATATCTGGATTACGGATACCACTTTCAGAGACGGACAGCAATCAAGAGCTCCATATACTACAGAGCAGATTGTTACCATATATGATTATCTCCATAAACTTGGGGGTAAGAACGGAATGATTCGTCAGTCCGAGTTTTTCCTCTATAGTAAGAAGGACAGAGATGCCGTTTACAAATGTATGGAGAGGGGATATGAGTTCCCTGAAGTAACAAGCTGGATCAGAGCCAGCAAGGAAGATTTTAAACTTGTTAAGGAAATCGGAATGAAGGAGACAGGTATCCTTGTTTCATGTTCCGATTATCATATATTCCTTAAACTTAAGATGACAAGAAAGCAGGCCATGGAGCATTACTTAAGTGTTGTTGAGGATGCTTTGGAAGAAGGAATTGCAGTAAGATGTCATCTTGAGGATATTACAAGGGCAGATATCTATGGATTTGTTGTTCCCTTCTGCCTTGAATTGATGAAGCTTTCAGAGAGATACAAAATACCTGTAAAGATCAGAGCATGCGATACAATGGGGTATGGCGTTAACTACCCCGGTGCCGTTATTCCCCGAAGCGTACCCGGGATTATTTATGCTCTTCATACCCACGCAGGCGTGCCTCACGAATGGCTCGAGTGGCATGGACATAACGATTTCTATAAGGCGGTTGTCAACTCAACCACAGCATGGCTGTATGGATGCTGTGCAGTAAACACTTCACTTTTCGGTATCGGTGAGAGAACCGGTAATACCCCTCTTGAAGCCATGGTATTTGAGTACGCACAGCTTAAGGGTACACTTAACGGAATGGATACTTCAGTAATTACTGAGCTTGCTGAGTATTATGAGAAGGAAATCGGTTACCAGATTCCTCCCAGAACTCCTTTCGTAGGTAAGAATTTCAACGTTACAAGAGCCGGTATTCATGCAGATGGGCTTCTTAAGAACGAGGAGATTTACAATATCTTTGATACAGAGAAATTCCTTAACAGACCTGTTGTTTGCGCTATTTCAAATACTTCCGGTCTTGCAGGAATTGCACATTGGATCAACACTAAATATCATCTTGAAGGCGATAAGCAGATGGACAAGAACTCAGAGTTTGTTCACTTCATCAAAGCCTGGGTTGACGAACAGTATGCGAATGGTCGTGTTACTGTAATGACAGATGACGAAATGCATGATAAAATCAGTGAGGTCGCACCTGAGTTTAATCTCAAATTTGCATAACACAGATACGGAGGTGTATTGTGGGCGATTACGATGTTAAGCAGGAAGTAACAGATAAATATTCCTTGAGAGGACGGGTTTTTTCAAAGATTCGTGATGATATCTTAAGCGGTGTCTACAAAGAACACGAGGAACTTAAGGAAGTTTCAATTTCTGAGAGCATGGGAGTTTCAAGAACTCCTGTAAGAGAGGCTTTAAGACAGCTTGAGCTTGAAGGCCTTGTACAGATTATACCCAATAAGGGAGCCTATGTTACCGGCATCACTGAAAAGGATGTTAAGGACATATACATGATTCGCTCAAGACTTGAGGGATTGTGCGCAAGATGGGCATGTGAGAATATCACAGAAGAGCAGATGGATGAGATGGAAGAGAATGTATATCTTGCCAAATTCCATGCAAAGAAAGGCCATCTTGAGCAGCTGGCAGAGCTTGATAACAGATTCCATGACATTATGTATGAAGCATGTAATTCCAAGATGCTGGAGCATCTTTTAAAGGACTTCCATCAGTATGTATTAAGAGTCCGCAAGAAGACCTTAAGCAGCAAGGAAAGAGGCCTGGCCTCAAATGCCGAGCATGAAGCAATTATGGAAGCCATTAAGTCAAAGGATGAGGAGGCTGCAGAGTCTCTGGCACATCAGCACATGATTAAAGCTTATGAAAATATGGTGAAAAATGGCCTGCCTCAGATTTTTACTAAAGAAGAAAATGCAGAATAATTGGAGAGTATAATGAGTAAGATTCAGATGACCACACCCCTTGTCGAGATGGACGGGGATGAGATGACAAGAATTTTATGGCAGATGATTAAGGATGAACTTATCCTGCCATTTGTTGATTTGAAGACCGAATATTATGATCTTGGCCTTGAGAACAGAAATAATACTGATGATAAGGTTACGGTTGATTCAGCCAATGCCACAAAGAAATACGGCGTAGCGGTTAAATGTGCAACTATCACACCCAATGCGGCACGAATGACAGAGTATAACCTCAAGGAGATGTGGAAGAGCCCTAACGGCACAATCCGTTCTATCCTTGACGGAACAGTATTCAGAACTCCCATCCTTGTAAAGGGTATCAAACCTTACGTATCAAACTGGACCAAGCCAATAACCATAGCGAGACATGCATACGGCGATGTTTACAAGAACACCGAGATGAAGATTGAGGATGCATGTAAAGCTGAGCTTGTTGTAACAGACAAGAATGGAAAGGAAACCAGACAGCTCATTCACGACTTTAAAGGAGCCGGAGTTTTACAGGGACAACACAACACTGTAGATTCCATCACAAGCTTTGCCAAGAGCTGCTTTAATTATGCCCTTGCCACAAAGCAGGATCTGTGGTTTTCCACCAAGGATACAATTTCCAAGAAGTATGACCATACTTTCAAGGATATTTTCCAGGATTTATATGACAATGAGTATAAGGATGCCTTTGAGAAGGCAGGTATTACATATTTCTACACCCTTATCGATGACGCCGTTGCCAGAGTAATAAGGAGCGAGGGCGGTTTTATCTGGGCATTAAAGAACTATGACGGTGATGTTATGAGTGATATGGTTGCCACAGCATACGGCGATCTTTCCATGATGACATCCGTGCTTGTAAGTCCTGACGGAAATTATGAGTACGAAGCAGCTCACGGAACCGTACAGAGACACTATTACAAGCATCTTAAGGGCGAGGAGACATCAACTAACTCCATCGCAACAATTGCAGCCTGGGCAGGTGCTCTTAAGAAGAGAGGCGAGCTTGATAAGCTTCCCGAGCTTGTTCATTTCGGAGATTGTCTCTTTGACGCTTGCGTAAAGACCGTTGAAAGGGGTAAAATGACTAAGTCCCTTTCATCGATTTCCGAGTGTAAAGAACCTGTAATTCTTAACTCATTGGATTTCATTAAGGCAATAAGAGAAACCCTTGAGGAATTGTTATGATATTAAATGTTTCAGGAATATCAAAGAGTTTTGTAGAGGAACGCATTTTACAATGCGTTTCTTTTCATGTAGAAGATTACGAAAAAGCGGCCATTGTTGGCATTAACGGAGCCGGCAAAACCACTCTTTTAAGAATAATTGTAGGAGAGATGGCTCCGGATGAGGGCCTTGTTACCATATCCAAGGGTAAAACCTTAGGATATCTCAAACAAAACGATGCCGTTAATTCTGAGAACACCATATATGATGAGCTTTTGGGGGTTAAGAAGGACTTAACGGACATGGAAAAGCAGCTTCGTGAGTACGAAGGCTTGATGAACACCCTTACGGGCTCTGAGCTTGATGCTCTTATGGACAAGTATACCAAGCTTTCCAATTCCTTTGATCTGGCAGGGGGCTACATCTACAGATCAGAGATTGTGGGTGTGCTTTTGGGCCTTGGATTTACCAAGGAAGAGTTCGATAAGAAGGTTAACACCTTATCGGGAGGCCAGAAGACAAGAGTGGCTCTCGGCAAGCTCCTTTTATCAAAGCCTGACCTTATTATTCTCGATGAGCCCACTAACCATCTTGATATGAACTCCATCGCCTGGCTTGAAAACTATCTTTTAAACTACAGCGGGGCTGTGCTTGTTGTGTCCCATGACCGATATTTCCTTGATAAAATTGCCACCAAGGTTATAGAAATCGACGCCACAAGAGCAACTGTGTTTATGGGCAATTATTCTGATTATGCGGTTAAGAAGGAGGCCTTGAGAAACGAGAGATTAAAGGCTTATCTTAATCAGCAGCGGGAGATTGCTCACCAGGAAGCTGTAATTGAGAAATTACGGTCTTTTAACAGAGAGAAATCCATTAAGAGGGCTGAAAGCCGTGTCAAAATGCTTGATAAGCTTGAAAGACTTGAGAAGCCCACGGAAATCGATGCTGACATGAAACTGGCTCTGATCCCCAGAGTTCTTTCAGGAAATGACGTACTAAGTGTCAGAGGCATATCCAAAAGCTTCGGAGACAATCATCTTTTTGATGATGTGAGTTTTGAAATCAAGCGCGGTGAACATGTGGCTCTCATAGGCGATAACGGAACCGGAAAGACTACGATACTTAAGATTATAAACGGCCTTCTTGAGGCAGATTCGGGAAAGATTGTGCTTGGAAGCAACGTGGAAGTAGGTTACTACGATCAGGAACACCATGTGCTTCACGATGATTCCACCCTTTTTGAGGAGATTTCTAACGAATATCCTGAACTTAACAATACAGAGATTAGAAACACTCTGGCGGCGTTTCTGTTTACAGGAGATGATGTATTTAAGAGAATCAAGGAAATTTCCGGTGGTGAGAAGGGAAGAGTATCCCTTGCTAAGCTTATGCTATCAAACTCCAACTTCCTTATCCTGGATGAGCCCACCAACCACCTTGATATACAGTCCAAGGAGATTCTGGAGGATGCTCTGAATGATTATCTTGGAACTGTTTTCTATGTATCCCATGACAGATACTTTATAAACAGAACTGCAGACAGGATTATTGAACTTAAGAATAATGGCCTGAAAGAGTACCTGGGTAACTACGATTATTACCTTGAAAAGAGAGATGATACTCCTTTGGTAAAAACCACGGAATCCAAATCCTTGGCACCTACTTCCGATAACGCCGGCAAGCTTGACTATCAAGCTCAAAAGGCTGAAGCGGCAAGAAGGAGAAAAATCGAAAATGATCTCAAAAAATGCGAGGCTGAGATTGCAACTCTTGAAGATAAAAAAGCCCTTCTTGAGGAGAAGATGAACGATGTTTCCATAGCCACCAACTCGGTTAAACTTCAGGAAGTGGTGAAAGAATTGTCAGAAATTTCTGACAAACTTGATAAGCTTTACGAAGAGTGGGAAAACCTCGCTTCCTTAGATTGACAAGATTTTAACATCAATCTATAATAGTAAAGTACACTAAAGCAGGAGGAATAAGCTGTGGAGGAAAAAGAGATATCACAGGCCGTCATCGGTCGTCTTCCCAGGTATTTCAGATATTTGGGAGAATTGCGTGACAAGGGGGTTGAACGCATATCTTCACAGGAATTGTCCAAACTGATGAAAGTCACAGCCAGCCAGATAAGGCAGGACTTCAATAATTTTGGTGGTTTCGGACAACAGGGGTATGGATATAACGTAAATTATCTCTACGATGAGATCGGTAAGATTTTGGGTCTTGATAAGGCGCATCATCTTATTATCATCGGAAGCGGTAATCTGGGTCAGGCAATAGCCAATTACATGAACTTTGAAAGAAGGGGCTTTATTTTTAAAGGTATTTTTGATAATAATCCTGCCCTTAAAGGCAAGGTTGTAAGAGGCCTGGAAATTCAACCCATGGAAAACATGGAGGCATTTATTAAGGACAATGATGTAGATATCGCGGTTTTGACCATTCCTAAGACAGCTGCGGTTTCTGTAGCAGAGGTCCTTGTTAAGAATGGAATCAAAGCCATCTGGAACTTCGCTCATTGCGATTTGAATGTAGGCGATGATGTGGTTGTTGAGAACGTTCATCTTACAGACAGCCTTCTCAAGCTTTCCTATAACTTTAACTGCAAAAACAAGAATTCGTAATAAGTGAAACAGAGGTGACTTTGCGTGGCTAAGAGTGAGCAGGCTTTTAAAAACGCTTTATTGGGCAAGAAATTACCTATTCTTACTCTTGACAATAAATGGCACAGACTATTTACCCAAGCGGAACAGAACAGCGAAATCAATAAGCTTTCAGAGAAACTGAATGAGCTTTTGATGCGCCAGGGCAAGCTTAATACGGAATCCAAAGAACTTAGAGCCATCAAGAAGAAGCTTCTTGATGAAATTGTTAACAGTCAGGCCGACATGAATGGTAATCCGGACAAGAAAACCCAGAAGAAGCTTGACGAAAACAAACGTCTTATAGACGAGGCCAACGATAAACTCGAGGCATACACGGATGAACTTAAGTTTCTTCCGGGTGAGATAGATAAGGTCAACTATGATCTTATGCTGGCCACCATGGATGCGTGCTATGATTATCTGACCGATAACGCTAAAGAGGTTAAGGATATCGATGCCTGGATAAGCGCAATGCGAATTGAGCTAAAGAAAAACATTATCAAGAAGCAGGCAAAGGAAGCCAAAAACAAGGAAATGTATTCCTATATGCACGATATTTTCGGAGCTTCCGTCATTGAACTTTTTGATATGAAGTATGATATGTAAAAGCTCTTTTTCCATCACGGAGGAAGAGCTTAAACTTTGAGGTTTTTGATATGAATATTAGTAAGAGAGTTTATGCCAGGGTTGACCTGGATATAATCGAAGAAAACTTAAATACGATTCATGATATGACTTCCCCTGACACAGGAATTTATGCGGTTGTTAAGGCTGATGCCTATGGACATGGAGCCGATAAGGTTTCAGCGAGACTTCAAAAGCTGGATTATGTGAAGGGCTTTTGTGTGGCAACTCTTGAAGAGGGTATATCCTTAAGAGAATCGGGAATCTCTAAAAAGATACTGATTCTTGGCTATTCCTTCCCTGAGCAGTATGAAGAACTTATAAAAAATGACATAACGCCCTGCATCTTCAGGGATGACAATATAAACGCCCTTAATGAGGCTGCAAAGAAGCTTGGCAAGACTGTGAAAGTCCATGTAAAGGTTGATACAGGAATGGGCCGAATCGGCATTACTCCCGATGAAGACGGACTTGCCTTTGTAAAGAAGCTTTTAGATTCTTCAAATATAGAACCGGAAGGCATATTTACTCATTTTGCAAGGGCTGATGAGATTGATAAGAGTGCAGCATTAAAACAGCTTAAGACTTTTAATGATTTTATTAATCTCGTTAAAGATAAACTGGGTTACAGTTTCCCTGTAAAGCATTGTTCAAACTCAGCTTCTATACTTACCATTCCTGATGCCAATATGGACATTGTTCGTCCCGGTATTATTATTTACGGCCTTTCGCCTTCCGATGAAGTGACGGCTCCCGAGTTTAAACTCAAACCGGCTCTTTCGCTTTACAGTACAATCACTTACCTTAAGAAGGTTAAAGCCGGAACACCCATAAGCTATGGCGGAACCTACGTTGCGGATAAGGATACCCTGGTGGCAACGGTACCTGTGGGCTATGGAGACGGTTACCCCAGGTCTTTGTCAAACAAAGGATTCTGCCTTGTAAGGGGCAGGAAGGTTCCCATAATCGGAAGAGTATGTATGGACCAGTTTATGCTTGATGTATCAGATGTTAAGGGAGTTTCCCTTGATGATAAAGTGGTTCTTATCGGCAGTGACGGAAATGAGTCCATTACCACAGATGAACTTGGTGTTTTGTCCGATAGATTCAACTATGAACTTGTATGCGATCTGGGCAAGAGAGTAGGCAGGATTTATTGACGCAAAATATACAAAATGATATATTTAAAAGAGCAATTTTATTAAGGAGATTTAAGGAGTAATTTATGTCAGGACATTCAAAATTTGCCAATATCAAACATAAAAAAGAGAAGAACGACGCCGCTAAAGGTAAGATTTTTACCATTATCGGACGTGAGATTGCAGTAGCAGTTAAAGAGGGCGGTCCCGATCCCGCTAACAACTTTAAGCTTGCTACAGTTATTGCAAAGGCTAAGGCAAATAACATGCCCAACGATACAATTGAGCGTGGTATCAAGAAGGCTGCCGGCGATGCAGGTAACGTTAACTACGAATATGCAACATACGAGGGATATGGCCCCAACGGTATCGCTATCATTGTTGATACACTTACAGATAACAAGAACAGAACTGCAGCTAATGTCAGAAGCGCATTCACAAAGGGCCAGGGTAACGTTGGTACCCCCGGATGTGTATCCTTTATGTTCGATAAGAAGGGTCAGATCATTATCGATAAGGAAGAGTGTGATAAGGAAGCAGACGACCTTATGATGATGGCACTTGATGCAGGTGCAGATGACTTCAATGAAGAGGACGACAGCTTTGAAATTCTCACCGACCCCGATGCATTTGAAGAGGTGAGAGAGGCTCTTGAGAAGGAAGGCATTGCCATGGCTTCCGCTGAGGTTACCATGATTCCTCAGAACTATGTAAAGCTTACTGACGAAACTGCCATTAAGAACCTTCAGAGAACTCTTGATTTGCTTGAGGATGATGACGACGTTCAGGCAGTATATCATAACTGGGACGAGGAATAATATTTTTCTATGAACAACCATAGGCTTGCCATCGTTGTACCCTGTTATAACGAGGAGGAAATGCTTGCCATTTCATCTGAGACTTTAAGGGGAGTTATCGACGATCTTGTTTCTCAAAACAAAATAGCTTCTGATTCCTTTATCCTTTTTGTGGATGACGGAAGTAAGGATAATACCTGGAGCCTTATTGAGAAGGAGCACGAAGCGCACCCTGAAAACGTTAAGGGACTTAAGCTTTCCGGAAATGTGGGTCACCAGTATGCCCTTACCGCAGGACTTTTAAAGGCAGTGGATTACAGTGATGTAACGGTTTCCATCGATGCGGATTTACAGGACGATGTATCCGTAATCGGAGAGATGATAGACAAGTTTCATGCGGGAAATGAAATAGTTTATGGTGTTCGTAACGACAGAGGAACAGACAGCTTCTTTAAACGTCATTCCGCCCAGGCTTTCTATAAACTGATGGCCAAGATGGGAGTTAAGACAGTTTATAATCACGCTGACTTCAGACTCATGTCAAAGAAGGCTCTTGAAGAGTTTTCCAAATACGAGGAATCCAATCTTTTCTTAAGAGGCATGGTTCCTCTTTTGGGATTTAAATCGGACAGCGTTTACTACAGCAGAAAAGAGAGAGTGGCAGGAAAGTCCAAGTACCCTTTGAGAAAGATGATTTCTCTTGCTTTCAACGGCATTTCTTCATTCTCCGTGAAACCCATAGAGCTTATTACCTGGATGGGTGGACTTATTATTATTTGCTGTTTTCTTGCTGCAATATATGCCTTTGTTTCCTACTTTACCGGAAATGTTGAGAAAGGCTGGACATCCCTTATTTTGTCCATCTGGTTTATCGGTGGAGTTCAGCTTTTAAGCATCGGCCTCATAGGTCAGTACATAGGCAAAATATATGTTGAGGTTAAACATCGACCTCGTTATCACGAAGAAAAATGGTTATACGATAACAAATAATACTCTTGGGGGTTTAAAAGATGGTTTGGAAGAAAACATGGTTTAATTTCGTTATTTGGACTTTGTTTGTGGTTTTCGGTGCCTTCTTTTTGACCCTTGGGACACAATATTTTCTTGCTAAGAATTTCGGCCTGACCGAAATCTATTATTATGTAGGTGGCGTGTGCCTTTGCTTGTTGCTTGGCGCAGGCCTCTTTTTCGTTGTGACAAAGATTAAGGCTTCTTTGGCGGGTAAAGATATCAAGGCCTTTGTAATGCCTTTGATTTTCTTTATTGTTGTTGCAGCCTCCATGACTTATATGGGCTACATTGCCTTTGGCGGAATTGTACTTAATGTGAATTCGGACGATCTTGCCAATTTAAGCGTGGTCAGTGACGCCTACGTAGGAGGCAAAGGTTTCTATCCGAGCAGCAATTTATCCGATTTTGCTTTCTCGGGAATTATGTTTGGGGTCTTTTCCTTTATCGGAAACCATGCTTATGCGGCTATCTTTGTACAGTTCTTAATCAAGATGATAGCCTTCGTGTTTATGCTTATCGGAGTATATAATTTTTCAGGATACTGGGGCGGAATCACATTCTCTTTGCTTTCATGCTTCCTTCCGGGGCAGCTGTTTTCATTTTTTAGAATTAATACCTTCTGGGTATTTTATGCGGTATTCGCCATTGCTTTCTTCTGGCTTAGTCTGATTTATAAGGCTGTGTATTATGAAAGCCACAATAAAGGACTGATTGTTTCTGCAGTTTTGCTGGGGCTTTTGATAGGCACAATTACTTACGACAATGCATTTGGAATCATTTTGTTATTCTTATCTGCATTGCTTGCTATCATTGGCGGAAAGTGGAGTGATGAGGAGCCGGAAAGTAAGCCTGTGTCTAAATATTTGCTGGCTTTGCTTATCTGTGCAATAGCCGTAATAACATATGCAGCCTTCACTTTCTTTTTGGGGATTGACCCCGATTTAACCCTCAAATTCGATTATTATACAAGAATCCCTGTCGTTTATTCGGTTGATACTTTTGTGGTTGGAATCGTGGCAATTTTCGGGGTCTATGCGTATTTCTCAAGACGGCTTAACGAAGGATGTCTCGGAGGAATGTTCGTGTTTCTTATTTCCCTGGCATTTTTGCAGCTGGATATAACCAGATTTGAAGATTTGAGTGTCGTTTATTTTGGCCTTGTTCTTGGGGCATCCCTTCTTTTTGGAGCAATGTTTATAAATACTCCCGAAGATGTGGCACTGACAGTTCAGGGGGCAGAGGAAATCGACGAAACCGAAGAGGCTGCAGACGTTATGGAAAAAGTACTGGAAGAGAAGGAAAAAGAAGTTAATGAGCCAAAGATTAAGTTCTTTAAGAGTCCTATTCCGGAGCCTAAAAAACATGTCAGCAGAGTGGTTGATTATGATCATGAGTTTAATGATGAATTGCTTAAAGATTACGATATTGTCGTAGGAGATGACGACGATTACGATATTTTAGATTAATTTAAGGAGATTATTATTTATGGGTTTTTCTAAGGATTTTATTTGGGGAGCTGCCACAGCCTCTTATCAGGTGGAGGGTGCTGCCTATGAAGATGGAAAGGGTTTAAACATTTGGGATGTTTTCTGCAAGGAAGAAAACTCCCATGTTTATTCTATGAACAACGGTGATGTGGCCTGCGACCAGTATCATCGCTATAAAGAAGACGTTGCAATCATGAAGGAAATCGGCCTTAAGGCATACAGATTTTCTGTGGACTGGGCAAGAGTCATGCCGGATGGCACCGGAAAGGTTAATGAGGCAGGACTTGCATATTATGATTCCTTGGTTGACGAGCTTCTTAAGCAGGGCATTGAGCCTTATATGACTCTCTACCACTGGGATTTGCCCTTTGAACTTCAAAAGAGAGGCGGCTGGCTTAATCCCGATTCCGTACAGTGGTTTGAGGATTACACCAAAGTCATTGTTTCCCACTTTAAGGGAAGGGTAAAGAACTATTTTACAATCAACGAGATGGCCTGCATTTTATGCCTTGGTTATCTTACCAGAGAACATGCACCCGGATGGGTGGTTTCCAAGAGAGAAGCTTTCCTTATCTGGAAAAATCTTCTTCTTGCTCATGGTAAGGCTGTCAGAGTAATCAGGAGTCTTTCTCCTGAATCGAAAATTGGATTTGCTGCCTGCGGAAGCACTTATTATCCTACATTCAGAGGAGAGAAGGAAAACGGATTCACAGGGGCCAAAGTCGGAACCGGTGTAACCAAAGAGGATATTGAGGCATCCATTAAACTGACATTCGAAATAAATACCGATGATTTCAGGTCTTTGCTTTTTAACCTTGGATTGTATTCCGAACCTATAATGAAGGGCTGCCTTCCCAAGGGCCTTGTTGAAAGATTCGGAGATCATTTACCTGATTTTTCAAAAGAAGAGCTTGAATTAATCAGCTCGGAAGTTGATTTCTTCGGACTTAATATCTATCAGGGAAGCGAGTCTGAAATGACAAAAGACGGTCCCAAGGAAATTACATATCCTGAAGGAATGCCCATGACAACCATGGGATGGCACGTAACTCCGGATTGCCTGTACTGGGCTCCTAAGTTCCTTGCAGAAAGATATGGCAAACCGGTTATTATTACCGAAAACGGTATGAGTTCCTCTGATTGGGTTTCAATGGACGGCAAGGTACATGACGGCCCCAGAGTTGACTTCCTTCACAGATATTTGCTGGCATTAAGAAGAAGCGCAGAGGATGGTACTGATGTTGCCGGATATTTCCAGTGGTCTCTGATGGATAATTTCGAGTGGTTCTTCGGATATTCCAAGCGCTTTGGAATTGTTTATGTAGATTATGAGACACAGAAAAGAGTCCTAAAGGATTCGGCTTATCTATTTAAAGATGTAATTGCTTCAAACGGTGATTGCCTGTAAAACGGAGGTTTATATGAACCAGAGAGTTTATTTAAATGAGAATTGGCTCTATTCAAGCGACTATTTTGATGAACTTAAAGATGCAGGTTTCAATGAGGCCAACCTTAAACCTGTAAGGATTCCCCACGCAAATGTTGAAACGCCTTTTCATTACTTTGACGAGTCCATATATCAGTTTGTTTCCGGATATAGAAGGAAGATAAATGCTCCCGAAGAGTGGAGAGGCAAAAGCGTAATACTTACTTTTGAAGGTGTGGGACATGAAGCCACTGTGTATTTAAACGGAGATGAAGTCGCTTTTCATCAATGCGGCTATACGGCTTTCAGTATTGATATTTCCGAGAAACTTGTGTATGGTTCAAACAACCTTTTGACTGTCAAAGTCAACAGCAAGGAGGACATTAACGTTCCTCCCTTCGGATTTGTTATCGATTACATGACTTATGGCGGTATTTACAGAGATGTTTATATCGATGTCCTTGATAAATGTCACTTTGAGAATCTTTACGTTAATCCCAAGGTATCAGTTAAGGATGGAAGCGTTAAAAAAGCCGGGTATTTTACGTCCTTTGAGCTCAGTCAGGAGACCGAAGGAGATTTTGCTGTCGAAATAGCCTATGCAGAGTATAAATCAGACGATTATAAGGTGATTGGCAGCTTTAACGGAAAAGATTTCGAAGTCAGAATTAAGGACGGAAGAAAAATCTTTGAGAAAAGTGAAATGATCGAGGAGGCTCCCAAACTTTGGAGCCCCGATGAACCCAATTTATATAATTTCAAGGTCAGACTTGTGAGAAACGGCAGTGTTATTGATGAAAGAATCATCAGAGCCGGCTTTAGAAAAGCCAAATTTAAGGCTGACGGATTCTATCTTAATGGCAAGAGGCTTACAATCAGAGGCTTAAACAGGCACCAGAGCTATCCTTATGTTGGCTACGCAATGCCCAAGTCCATGCAGGAGATGGATGCGGACGTTCTTAAGAATGAACTTGGTCTTAATGCCGTAAGAACCTGCCATTACCCTCAGAGCCATTATTTTATCGACAGATGCGATGAGGTAGGAATTCTTGTTTTTACCGAGATTCCCGGATGGCAGTATGTAGGAGATGATGCCTGGAAAAAGCAGGCCATCGAGAATACCAGAGACATGATTCTTCAATACAGAAATCATACTTCCATTATTCTTTGGGGTGTAAGAATCAACGAGTCTCAGGATGATGATGAACTTTATACCAAGACCAACAATCTGGCCCATGAGCTTGATCCCTTCAGACAGACAGGCGGCGTTAGATTTATCAAAAAGAGCAGCCTTCTTGAAGATGTTTATACCTATAACGACTTCAGCCATGACGGAAAGACGCCCGGATGCCGTCACAAGAGCGACGTTACAACGGATATGAACAAGGGCTTCCTTATTTCCGAGTACAATGGCCATATGTTCCCTACCAAGTCCTATGACGATGAGCTCCACAGAACAGAGCATTTCCTTCGTCACGCGAGAGTAATGAACGCATATTATGGCGAGGAAGGTGTTGCCGGAGGATTCGGATGGGTATATGCGGACTACAACACTCATAAGGACTTCGGAAGCGGAGACAGAATCTGTTACCACGGCGTCATGGATATGTTCAGAAATATGAAGCCTGCTGCCAATATATATGCAGCACAGCAGGATAAAAACCCTGTTCTCTACATTTCCTCATCCCTCGACATAGGTGAGCACCCTGCAGGAATAAAGGATGAACTTTGGGCAGTTACAAATGCCGATGTCATTAAGATGTACAAGAACGACAGGTTCATTTCTGAATACAATGTCAAAGATGATTCCACCTTTAGGAATATGCCTCATGGTCCTGTATTGATTGATGACTTTGTGGGAGATCAGATGGAGACTGTTGAGCATTATAAGCCTTCAGTTGCAAAGGACCTTAAGAAAGGCCTTAATATGGCCAGCCGTTACGGCCTTGAAAGTGCACCCAAGAAATTCTATCTATTGGCTGCAAAGGTTCTTACAGTAGATAAAATCAAGTATTCTACACTTGTAAATCTTTACGGCAAATATATCGGAGAATGGGGCGGAGAAGCAACTGTTTACAGATTTGACGCCATAAAGGATGGAAAAGTTGTAGCCAGCGTGGTTAAAGAGCCCTTCCGTCAGGTTGTTCTTGAGGCCAAGGCTTATAAGACTGAGCTTAAGGAAGAGAACTCCTATGATGTTACTGAGGTAAGAATCAGAGCTCTTGATCAGAAGGGCAACGTGCTTCCTTTTTACAATGACCCTATAACCTTATCCATTGAAGGAGAAGCCGAATTAATAGGTCCTGCATGCATTAACCTTCAGGGCGGTATGGCAGGAACCTACGTTAAGACCAAAGGCAACAGCGGTGAAGCCAAATTGACTGTAAGCGGAATTCATAGTAAGCCTATTGAGATTCATTTCAATATTGTCGGAGGCAAATAATGATAAAAGTAACAGGTAATCTGTTCGTTTTAGAGACTTGCAACACTTCATATTGTTTTGAAAAAAACGTATCAGGCCATCTTGAGCATCTTTATTATGGCAAAAAGATTAATCTTGACGAGAAGAATGTTTCTGCCTTAAGAGAAAAGAATGCCTTTGTTCCGGGTTGCTCTTTGGCCTATGACAAGGACTTTTCAGATGTTTGTCTCGAGGATATGAAGCTTGAAATGAGCGGATACGGAAAGGGCGATATCAGAGCACCTTTCGTGGAGATTGCTCATGAAGACGGAAGCAGAACCTGCGATTTTGTTTATAGTGAATCCA
>JAEEGH010005115.1_pt1 | contig 33185 bp, 32 predicted proteins | sample 9134181 | NCBI WGS metagenome assembly JAEEGH01 (sample SAMN16246544, study PRJNA631951) | gut metagenome | biome: gut microbiome; feature: rumen; material: DP-attached | host: Bos | place: Iran: Karaj | collected 2018-10
TCTTCCTCTCCTTTCTCTTTTCTTTTCGGTCCAAAAGAAAGCAATATCTTACATTATTCTTTTACTTTAGTAAAGAAGAGATTTTAAATATTTTTTGTCACTTATTTTTTATTAAGAACTCATCAAAACAAATTAAAGAAAAAGTCCTGAAGTTTATCAGGACTATTAATTCATTTTGGTGCGCTTGACGCGATTTAAACGCGTGACCTCAACCTTCGGAGGGTTGCACTCTAATTCAACTGAGCTACAAGCGCAGTATCTATTATAGCGCATCTCCACTATCTTAAAGATGGATTATTTATCTCTTAATAAGTTGTTATTGATGATAAGTTCACCATAGGCTTTACCTAAGATATAGGCATCCTTGGTATTGTAGTGATATGTGTTATAGCCACCAGCGGCATCATCACCGATTTCTAAGCCTAAACCACCTTCTTCGTGGTTAGCGTTGATGCAGAAGTTTAAGTCATCTTCTGATTCGTTAGCTATTTTTAGTTTTGCTGCATTAACGGCTGCATCATATGTTTGCGTACTTTTGCCTTTGCCATCATAAATTGTGCAATCTAAGAAAGCAATCTTATCTGGATCTTCATCAATAGCATAACTCTTGAATTCTTCTTTGAAGTCCGCTAAAAGTGATCTCATATTCGTTTCATAGTTAGGATTTCCGCCACCAGTTTCACCTTGGTGCCAAACGAAGCCTTTTAAGACTGGGACTTTACCTGTTTGCTCAATTGCTTCTAAGCAGTTATGTGTGTATGTCTTCAAAAGGTAATATAGAGATTTAGTTGGATCGTCTTCACGGATGAGCCAATCTGGCCCTTTTTGGTTATATTGACCATAAACAAATCCTGAGCCAGAGAAAGCGCACTTGATTAAGTGAACCGGGTTTTCTTCTGTGGCGTATTCAGCGATGGTATTAGCGATACCTAATTCAGGACCAAAGAATGGGTTTGGATTATCACCTTTATCACTGACGCCCATACCGACTTTAGTTGGTTGGAAGTTTGGAGTTAATCTCGCTTCTGGTGTGGATTTATCTGGGCTAGCGGTATGAGCTTGTGTCCAGCCACTTGGATAATAGAAACCATAGTAGGAAGTTTTAACAGTTGGAATACCTTCTGAAACAGGTGTGAAATCCATACCTTCTTGTTCAAAATATTCTTTTAATAATTCTTTTTTACTTGTTGGATGTGTCCAATAGGTACTGCCTTCCATGTTGGATTGGCCAGAAAGAACAAAGACTGTCGCTGTGCCATCATCGACTGGTCCTGGATTAACTGATGATTTTGATTGTTCGCCGTTTCCACCACAACTAGCTAAAGCTAAAGAGGTGAGAGTCATCAAAAATAAAAGCTTGTTGTTAAATTTCATAAAGTATAATCTCCTAGACAAATTATAGTGCTAAATCCACGAGGGATTGATATAAATTTTTAATTTTATTAAGCAAAGGGTTATAATCCATCGCTACTTTGTTACGTAATGGCTCTGTTATTTCAACGAGCGCATCAAATAAAGGAGTGATTGAAAGATTACCAAAAACACCTTTTAAGCCATGGGCGATTTCAAACGCTTTTTGTAAATCGTTACTATTAATAGCGGCTTCTAAATCTGGAATTGGGTTTTTGGCGATTGATTTATTGACGAGCATCAAGTAGAAATCTTGATTGTTCATGCATCTTTGTAAGCCATCTTCGACGTCCGCTCCAAAGGCTTTGAGTTTTTCTATGGTAATCATAACGCTACCTCTTCATGTATTTATCGTTGAATTCTTCAACTGGTAATGGTTTAGAGAAATAGTAACCTTGAATGATATCAACGCCCATTTCTTTTAATAATTTAACTTGTTCAATGTTCTCTACGCCTTCGGCGACTGTCTTAGCATTCAATAACTTAGCGATTTCTAAGATGATTTGAACCATACGTTTATCTTTCTCGCTAGAGAAGAGATTGCGGATGAAAGACATATCAATCTTCAAGGCATCAAGTGGTAAGGCTGAAACCATGTGCAAGGAAGAATAACCAGTGCCAAAGTCATCCATTTCAATGACAAAGCCTTTCTTTTGCAGTTCTTTGACATTCTTCATGATGGAAGCGGTATCACCCACCGCTGCGGATTCAGTCACTTCTAAATATAATTTATCGACATCAATTTTATGTTCTTCAACGATATCCAAAAGTTCTTTAGGGAGGTGTTCGTTAAAGAGATCCACTCTGGAGACATTCACGGAGATTGGTAGAGTCACACCAAATTCTTCTTTCCACTTTTGGATTTGAAGAGCGGCTTCATTCCAAATATAACGGTCTAATTTTTGAATTAAACCATTATTCTCTAATAAAGGAATAAATAAGCCAGGACTAATTAAGCCATAGACTGGATGAATCCATCTGACAAGAGCCTCCGCACTACAGAGGACTGGTTTATCACCGGTGATATCCATCTTTGGTTGGAGATAGATTTTAAACTGTTTATCTTTGATAGATTTATCGAATTCTAATAGGAGTTTTTCGTTGAATAATTCTTTTTCATGCATCTGTTGGTCATAGACCACGATGGTATTGGCTAAAGAATCATCGTTTAATCTTAAGGCTCTTAAGGCGTCATCAAATCTCTTTTCCACAGATAAAGATTTATCAACGCAGCGATTGACACCAATCTTGAAGTCGATGTGTTGGTCGATATCGATGCGACTATTGGCCTCTTCTAATGCTGCGATGATCAGGTCACGATAGTTATCTTGTGAGGCAACATAAAGATAGAAGGTATCAGATTCCACTCTGGAGACAATACCACCATATTTTTCCATTTTCTCTTTTAAGATTTGAGCAACGGTTATGAGTAATTCATCGCCTAAACGACGACCAAACATTTCGTTAATGGTGTGGAATTTTTTAATATTGATGGCAATGGCATCCATTTTAGCGTCCGCTTCTTGCACATCATATTCATTAATATATTCGTAGAAATATTTCTTTGTAGTTAAGCCAGTTAAACTATCCTTTTCCGTTCTTAAGATGATATCTGTTTCTTCCGCGAGAAGGATGGAACGTCTCACTCTCGCGAGAATGATTTCTGGCATATCGTATGGTTTAACGATAAAGTCTTGCGCCCCTAATTGTAAGGACTTAATTTCCGCGCTCTTTTCACCAGTTAAGACAATGACAGGGATACGTTTTAATCTCTCATCCTTCATCATGATTTCCATGAGCTCATAGCCATCCATAACTGGCATATTTAAATCTAGAAGGACAAGGGAAATGAAATGATCTTCATCTTTCAAGATGCGAAGAGCTTCTTTACCATTGCTAGCGTATATTGGTTCAAACTCACTGGAAATAATGTTGCCGAGAATTTGTTGGTTGATAAATTCATCTTCAACGATTAAAACATGGCGTTTGACGTTTTCCTTATAGTGGCGGATGTTTTTCATATTTTCTAAATTTCATTATAACATTCACAAATTATAAAAAAATAATATTTCTTTATATCCACTTTTTCTTATTGACATTAAGTAATAATGATTTATAGTAATGATAGAGCGATTATCGTTTTGATAGTCGGACTATCATAAAATAATATGACTTTAAAAGATGTAAAAGTGAATTTTCTAGTGGATATGGCGACCGATCTTTTCATGGCCAGAAGTGTCAATGAGGTCACCATTAAAGACATTGCCGTGGCGGCCCAAGTTGGCGAAGCCACTATTTACCGTTATTTCGGTAATAAGCAAAATATCGTCGTGCAAGCGGCGATGAAATTAAAAAATATCGTTAACGCTGATTACTTCCAAGTGAACGATAAAATGAATGGTTATCAAAAGTTAGAAGCTTTCTATATGAGCTACTACAACATTTTTGTTAGCCACTCTGAATTCTACAAATTTTTGAGTGAATTTGATGCTTATATGACTGGTGAAAATAGCGATGTTCTCAATCCATATGAAGATGCGATTGACCAATATAAGCACGCTTATATGTATGCCTATCAAGAAGGACTTAAAGATGGCTCTGTTAGAAAACAAGCAGACATCGATATGTTCTATTTTTCCACTACTCACGCTGTGCTTGAACTTTGCAAAAAGCTTTCTTTAAAAGCGGTTCTCCATCAAGACATGGAAATTGAAAAAGCCAGCGAATTAAAGTGCTTAATCGAAATCATTTTAAACAATTTAAAAAGTTTGTGAGTCTAACACAAATTAAAAAAGAGAAGGAGGGTGGATATCTTAATTAGACAAAGTATCCACGAAACATTATGAAAAGATTATCTAAAAAACAAATGATCATCTTTGCTATCGGCCAATTAGGCTGGTCAATGTTATCCGGTATCATCGGTGCCTGGTTAGTCACTTTCTATTTACCAACCAGCGCGGATATCGCTAACGGCGCGACTCAATACATCGTGCCTGGTTTAATCATCGGTGGTTTCATGACTGTCTTAGGTTTAATTACCGCTTTAAGTAGAATCTTTGACGCTGTCACTGACCCACTCGTTGCTTCCTTATCCGATAGAAGCAAAAACCCAAAAGGTAGAAGAATTCCATTCATGAGAATCGCCGCTATTCCTTTAGCGGTTGTCACAGTCTTACTATTCTGTGCTCCAGTCGTTGGACAAAGTCCATGGAACATCGTTTGGATCAGTGGTTTCGTTGTCTTGTTCTACTTATTCATGACCATGTACTGCACTCCATACAATGCTTTAATCTCTGAATTTGGCAAAACTCAAGAAGATAGAATGTTCATCTCCACCGCTATCTCCTTAACATTCTTCGCTGGTACATTACTCGCCTACACACCTTTCGTGTTCGCTGGTATGCTAAGAGGTGCTGTTGGTTATGCTTGGGGCTATAGAGTTTGCTTCATCGTTTTAGCCGCTATTGCTTGCGTCTGCATGCTCTTACCAACATTCTTATTAAATGAAAAAGAATTTGTCGATACTAAACCAAGTGATGAAAACGTCATCAAATCCTTAGTGTCCACATTCAAAAATAAAGATTTCAGAACATTCAGTATTTCCGACATCATGTACTGGGTCGGTTTAACAATGTTCCAAACTGGCTTACCATTCTTCGTAAAAGTCTCTATGGGCTTTGATGAAGGTATGGTCATGGTCTTTATGGGTGGTATGACTGTTCTTAGTGCGGTCTTCTATCCATTCGTTACCGCTTTAGTTAAGAAATTCGGTAAGAAGAAACTCGTTATTGCTGGCTTCTTAGGCTTAGCAGTTTGCTATGCAATTACCGCTGTTTCTAGTATTGATGGCTTATTACCAACACAAGGTAACGCCAATGGCTTATCTTGGGCATTTGGTATCGCTATCATGGTCATCGCTGCTCTTCCAATGGCGCTTCTCGGTATCATTCCACAATCAATCGTTGCTGACGTCGCGGAAGCCGAAGCCATCACCACCGGCCAAAATAGAGAAGGCATGTTCTTTGCCGCTCGTACATTTGCCATGAAATTTGGTCAATCCTTGGCCATGGTCTTATTCACATCCTTAGCCATCTTAGGCACCACTCAAGCTGTTGATAGCAATGATATCGTGGCTTCTAAGTTTGGTTTGGTTATCGTCGCTATCGTCGCTGTTGCATTCTGCGTCGCTGGTGCCGTCATTCTCTTATTCTATAGAGAAAAGAAAGTTATGAAGACCATCGCTAAAGAAGGCGATGAAGCCTTCATGAAAGCCATTGAATCCGAAAAAGATTTAGGCGAACAAAAAGTTGAAGAATAGGTTAGCGATTATATGCGTGTTATTTACTATAAAAATGGTTCTAAACACACAGCTAGTCGCTCCAACGCTGATATAAGTATTAGCGAGGTGCGAGAAGGAAATCACACCTGCATCAAGCTCTTGGCGAGTGCGGAGATTACGCTCGCCAAGGCTGATGTCAGCTACCCATGCTTTATCAACTTTAAAGATTTATATTTCTTAAACGGTTATCAATCTTGGACTGACACAAAGGAATATAAATTAGCGAAGCAATTAAGAGACATCAGAAAATCCCCACACATCGTTACTGCGATGTTTGCGATGGATAAATACGGTGATTCTCATTTCTATAACTACTCCATTAGAAAGAGTCACGGCTACGATGTTTTTTATAGCAAGGGCAAACATGAATGCTTTATTTATAATGTAAATTATAAAACTGCTTATTTGATCATCGAATTGATCAAAGATAGAAGTAGCATTCATTTAATTAGTGATGTTCAAGGTTTAAAGGTCAAACAAGGTGAAGAAATTACCTTATTTGATTACTGCTACTTCGATAATTACGAAAAAGGATTATATAGCTTCTGGGATGCTTTCCCAATTAGAAATGTGAAGAAAGTTCTCGGCTATACTTCCTGGTACAACTACTATCAAAATATCAACGAAGAAATCATCGTTCGCGATTTAGAAGCTTTAGACAATAGATTCGATGTTTTCCAAATCGATGATGGTTATGAAACTTTCGTTGGTGACTGGTTAGATGTCGATCCAAAGAAGTTCCCAAATGGGTTAAAACCAATTATCGACAAAATCCATTCTAAAGGTTATAAAGCTGGCTTATGGCTCGCCCCATTTGCGGCGGAAACAAAATCCAAACTCTTTAAAGAACATCAAGATTGGATTAGAAAAGACGCGAAAGGTAAACCAATTAAAGCGGGTGGTAACTGGTCTGGTTTCTACGCTTTAGATTTAGAAAATCCTGAAGTCATTGCATATATCAAGAAATGCTTAACTCATTATATGGAAATGGGTGTCGACTTCTTTAAGTTAGACTTCCTATACGCTGCTGCACTACCAACTTATGAAGGTAAGACTAGATGCATGGTCCAATACGAAGCCTATAAATTATTAAGAGATACTTTAAAAAATAAAGTCATCCTTGGATGTGGTGCGAATATCATCAATTCTTATGAAAACTTTGACTACTTGAGAATTGGCCCAGATGTCTCCTTAGAATTCGACGATGTCTTCTATATGAGAATGTTCCATAGAGAAAGAATCTCCACGAAAGTCACCTTACAAAATACCATCTATCGTTCATTTATGAACAACCACTTATTTGGTAATGATCCTGATGTCTTCCTTCTTAGAGATGAAAACATCAAACTCAGCAAAGAACAAAGAGAAGCTTTAAGTAAACTTAACGCTTTGTTTGGCAGCTTATTGTTCACTAGTGATAATATCGCTACCTATGATGATGAGAAGAAAAAGACCTTTAATGAAGTATTAAACATCTTCTATAACGCACACAATAGACGTTACATTACCAAAGGTAATTTAATTGAAATCACCTATGAATTATATGGTGAAAAGAAACAGTTAACTTATAACATTAAGAAAGGAGTTTTTATCAATGGATAAAACATCTTCCATATTCAATAACCCAATGCCAAAAAAGGTCATTAAGGGTGCAGAAAAAAGTAAAAAGAAATACATTAAGAAATACGGCGATGATTCTAACGCTGACTATAAAATTTCATTTAAAGAAATCCCAACCTTAGATTTCATCGGTGCGGATAACATCATCTTTGGTGAAGAAAACCAAAAGTTTGAAGATAACGCTTTAATCGTTGGCAATATCAGAATGGGCTTTGGCCACTACCGCATCTCTATTGCGATGGCCAGTGCCGCAAGAGCTTTAGGCTATAAACCATATTGGTTAGATTTAGCGAGCTTTGATGCCACTGGTTCTAAGATGATTAGAGAACAAAATGATATGTATTCTATGGCCTCTCGTCTTTCCCAAAAGAGCAAGCTCTTTAATAAGATTGTTTGGGAACCATTAAACTCTGAAGGTTTTAAAAAGATTACATATAACGCGAAAGACCAAAAGAATAGCGAACTTCTAGTTCCTATCTTTAAAAACATTGATAAGGATATCCCATATATCGCCACTCACGTCTGGCCATCTCAAGCGGCTATTCACGCTGGTATGACACACGTGGTTAACGCTATTCCAGATAACTGGCCGATGGGTTTACACCTTTCTGAAGGTGCTATCCATACAGTACAAACACCATTTGCCTATTTTGGCTATAAGACATTAAATGGTTTTGATAAAAAACCACTTAACGGTATCCCAGAAGACCAATTAAAAATGGTTGGTTGCTTCATTGACCACGAATTATTAGTGGACCTTGGAAACGATAACAAACGTCGTAAAGAGAGAATTGCTTCTGGTAAACCAATCAGAATGCTCATGACCGTTGGTGGCGCAGGCGCGGGATTTGATATGTTCTTAGCGATGGTTAAACATCTTATCCCATACGTCAAAGAAAACAAAGTCGCCTTATTCATCAACTTTGGTGACCATAAAGATGTCTATGAAAAACTTTGTCAAAAAATTCAAGGCATTGAAACAAAGAACTACTTCAATCAATATCAAGAACTCAAAGAGTTCGTTAAAGAAATCAAAGAAGGCGATGCCTCTGGAATCTACGCGATTTATAACCAAGATATCTTTGAAGCGGTTTATTCCACTAACTTATTAATGCCAGTCACTGATTTATTAATTACTAAACCAAGTGAACTAGCATATTACCCAATTCCAAAACTCTTCATGAGACATATCGGTGGTCATGAAGTGTACGGGGCGATTAACGGAAGAGAAGCTGGTGATTCCACTCCTGAAGCACCAACTAAAAAAGAAGTGTGCGCTATGCTCGACCGCTTAATCAGCGATAAAGAAATAATTCCTCATATGTGTGATCGCATTGATGAATTAAAGAAACTCGGTCATTACAATGGCGCTTACGAGTGTGTCAAACTCGCCGTAGGCCAAAAGTAATATATACCCCCATAGAAGGATGCGTTATGCTAGAGACGTGTCCTTTTTCTTTTAGAAAAAAGAATGTCGATAAACGGCATTCTTTCTTTTTGCTTTTTTAAACTAGAATTAAGCACCTGTTGCAGCGGCAGCAGCGGCGGCAATAGCACCAACAATCCAAAGAATAAAGAAGATTGAGTAGAGGATTGTGCAGACAATACCGGCGATGATGTCGACGATAGCGGCTGGTTTAGAGATCTTGTTGAAGACTCTATATGGGTTTTGTTCAGACTTGCAGTTTGGAACACGTTTTAACGCCATAGCACCTAAGATGATACCGGCGATACCACCAATAATCCAACCCCAGCAAACGAGTAAGCCAACCATTGATAAGATGAAGGTAATTAATGAATACTTGTTATCATCTTGACCTTGTTGGGCTGGTTGTTGTTGCGGTTGTTCAGCTGGTTTTTCTTCAGCAACTGGTTGTGCTTCAACAACTTTATTTTCTTCTTCCATGATTTTTTCTCCTTTGAAAGATAATAGTTAACTATATTTTAAAATTAAGATATAAAAAAGCAAATATTACTTTTGAGCGCACGTGACATTATGACAAAAATGTGAAATGTTTATATCTCCATGTAAGTAGCAAATATAAAATATATGTATGGAAGAAAAACGTCCAAATCGTGTAATTAGTGTCATCTTTGCGGTAATTTCCACTCTCGTTTCTTTATTTATCGCTGGATACTCTTTTTATATTTCTAGCTTAGGAACATTCTGGTTTATTCCAATCGGTGCTTACTTTGCTTTAGAATGCTTATTTATCATTGTTCCTCTATGCATCAAAGATGATTATAAGGCGATGCGTTTACAAGGCATCTTCCAAATCATCACCGTCATTTTAATCATGCCATATCTCTTATTCATGATTTTATGGAATGACGCGAGTGGAATCATGGATTATTCCTTTATGACATACTCCGCGTTTGCGGGTGCTGCGATATTAAAGGTTTTAATTTCATTAATTAGTCATCTGATTATTCATAAGAATTATCAACCACTACTACATGCTTATCGCAATAACGGTTATATTGCCGCTTTCTATCTTGGTATCATCGTTGAACTAATCGTCATGAATCAGTTCTTCCCAGGAACTACGACTGCGATATTTGAAAACCTCCTACAAGAAAAACCGCTTTGGACTTATATCATCTCTATTAGCGTTAACGCGATAAGCACTATTGTGGCCGCTTTACTTGCGTTATCTACAGAAATTAGAGCGAAGACTAAAGAAGAATTAACCACTACTGGTAAGATCAAGCACACCATTCAATGGTTTAACGATAACGAAGTTAGTATGTTCTTCGGTTTAATATTCACGATGTATTTAGCGATTCTCGCTTTAATCCATATGAAGCAGAGTATCTTCTATATTTTCTTATTTATCTATTATGTTGGTACCGCTTTAATCAGACTCATTAACTATATTTGGCATAGATTGATACTTAAAAAGGTCGGAGACAATCAAATTAGAGAAAACCGATTATCTAGTTGGATTCTTCTTTTTGACGCCTTAACGTACCTATTCTTTTCTAATGTCCTTGTCGTTGGTGCAATATTTATGATGGTACAAAAAGCTAATGCTGGAGCGAATATCTATTTGTTCTTATTCATGATTATTCCAATGGCCATCATGAGATTCATTACTTCTAATAAATCGATTAGAAGAAATAGGAGAGAAAATAACACCTACAAGTTAGGTGTCTCCCTTGTGGGTTTAGTTTCTGTTTTCTTTACTATTTTAGAAATTCTCGCGATTGCCTGTCACGAGTTACATGTCGTTTTTAGATTTGTGGTTATTATCGGAGCGATTATCGCTGTTAAAATCGCCGTTATCGTTGTGGCTATTATATTTGTGATTCACTGGTTAAGAAGTATTATTCTTAATAGAAGAAGCAAGGAAAGAAAATTACGTAAAGAAAAGGATGCTTAACGCATCCTATTTTTATCTGACTCTATAATTAACTCCATCAAAGGGGAATGGTTCTATTGCTCCCGCTTGGATGAGCTTTTGGATCATCTCTTCCGCTTCATCGTCATCGACATTTAATATGCTTTTAACATAAGGGACGGAAACGGATTGAAGCTGTTTAACTGTGGCTTTTAACATCGCAAATTTATTTAGATCCATATTATAGTTCCTTTAATACTTCTTCTATTTTATCTTGGAACTTGAGAGGGTTTTGATAGATGATTGGTTTATTTTTGAAACCAAGCTTTTCAAGTTGACCCACTACTTTGACGGCTTTATCACCCGCTGGATAAACGATAAACTTAGTGGTTTCTTTATTGAACTCAACTTTATCTAAAACAGTATTGATTGGCGTGGATAATCTATCGTTCCAGATTGGTGAACCGATGACCACTTCATCATCTTCTTTCAGTTCTAAGTTTAATTCTTTAATCTTTTCTTTCTTTTGTGCGCCCGCTCTAAAGCCGTATTTCAGAATTCTAAAGAAATTGACTTTACCAAATGGTTTAAGCGTTTCCACTTTGACTATTTCATAGCCTTTTTCTTTTAGAAAATTAGCGATAAAATCACCATTACCACTAGCGGAAAAATAGACGAAATATTTCATAACGATAATCCTCTAGATTTATTGTAGCAAAAAAGGTGACGATTAACGCCACCATTTTATGTTTTTAAGCTATTGGATCTGTACTATAAGTGAATTTATAGGTAATCACATCAGTGTATTTGGATCTTTTATTGCCATTGTTATCAATATCAAAACTGGTGTATTTTTCCTTGAAAGAAGTTATATAGCCGTGTTTATTAAAAACGTATTTAAAACTTCCTCTAGTCTCATTTTCGGAAGACACTATCTCATATTTGCAAGTATATGACAAATCACTATAGTATTTAATACTATCTCGATTATAGTAACGGTGATAATCTGGATATTTGTTGATAAAAAACTTAATAAAAGCGGTTTCTGCAGGCCAAATTTTTCCAGTCTCCAAATCAACACTGTGCCATCCTTCAGTAAGAAGAATTCTTACGTACTTTTCTTTTCTTTGTTCGGTATATTTATGAGGTGGAAATACCGTTTTGCCATTAAGGTCGATGGAGCAAGAACTAGTTAAGGAGTATTTGATTGTCACAAAAGTATAAGGATAATCTTCTTTTGCTTCAGCGAGTTCTTTCCACTTTTCATAAGAAATTTCTTTACCACAAGAAGTGAGCGATAAAGCGGAAAGAGATATTAATGCTATAGTCAAAACTTTTTTCATATGTGATAGTATAAAACTTTCCACAAAAAAAGAAAGGGACAATATGTCACCTTTCTCTATAAGGAAATCTTTATTAGGCTGCTAATGGGGCTAAAGCCACACCAGCGAAGAAGAGAAACGTTATATTTTAGTATTTTTATAACAAGTAAAAAAGTACCCCGCCATGGAGGCCGAGTACTTTATTTAGTTAGGCTGTTTAAATTATTACTGCCAACCCTTGTTGACCATTTCGTTTTCTTCGAGTAAGCCTTCGGCATAGCCAGGAAGCATGATACCACGAATTTGTTCGATTGTTTCTTCTTCAATACCCATGGCCATTAACATATTGGCAGCATTTTGATTGAATGTAGCTTCTTCATCGAAGACATATGGATATTTTTGACCATCTCTTTCAAATTCATAACCACTAACGAATAAGTTTAAGAATTTTGGCATATGAGCATTTTGAGAATTGTGCATATGGCATCTCTTATTGTTTGTTAAGGTTGTTAATTCGAAGTCGATGATAGCATCTGTATAGCTAACGCCTAAGATACCGAGGAGCAAGAAACCGGTAACACCAGTTCTATCAGCACCGCCCCAGCAGTGGAAGTAAACGTGTTGCTTATCAGCATTAGCGAAGTATTCAAAGATTTCTTTTGGAAGATTTCTACCAGCATTATCAGCTTCACTCTTTCTATTTTGGTCAGTAATGAAACTATCAAATGAGTTAATCGCACTTCTCACGTATTGGGCTTTACCATTAGTATTTTCAGTAGCGGTTAAAGCTGGGTTATAGTTTGGAGCTTCCCATTCGCCTTCCCAGTTTAATGGGGATTCGGTCATATTGCCTGAACCAGATTTTGTTCTTAAGTCTAATTCAAGACCAATGTTCATAACTTCTTCTTGCACTTTTTGAGCAGCTTCTGTCCAGTTAGCGCTGTGTCTATTACCACCATCGCTGAAGGCTTCAGGAGCCATTTCACCACCACGGTAGATTAAGCCTTGATTAACAGGGACACCATATGAAGTCATATAGCCACCCATATCACGGACGTTAGAGATGTCACCCATGGTAATCATTCTGGTGTAGTCACCAGTAACAAAGTTTTTCATTTGTGAGGCATCATCACCATCAACTAATTGATAATAATATTTTGTGTTACGGAATAAGTTTGGTAATTTCGCGGAAAGACCGCCAGCTTCGACTGGGAATTCACGTTTATCGCTCTTGTCGTCTTTGGACCAAGCAACGAGTTTAGCATCGGCAGAAACTTCATCTTTCCATTTGATTTCGATTGGGATGTTTTCGTATTTCATGTTACGATTCAACATTTGACAAACGTCAACACCACCGGAATGATCATCGTCATATGTTGTACCATCACCTTTATCAGATTGAGAAGCGGCTTCTTCCCAAGTCATGTTGCAGTTTAATCTATCAACACGATGTGGGTAAGTAATATGGCCTTCTTGTTCGTGCATAGCGTCGACGTATTCTTGCACATAAGAAGGAACCATGACATTGTTTTCGATCTTTTCAAATTCAATATCCATTGTTGGTTCAACTTCTGGAGTCATTGAAGAAGATGCTGGTGGTAAACTTTCTCCACCTTCTTTGCTATTATTGTTATTACTATTGTTACAAGCAGTAATGCAAAGAGTTAAAACAGCAGAAAGTAAAAAATAACTTTTTTTCATATAATATTCCTCTTTCTATACCTTTATTCTAATAAAAAGCCCACTTATTACAATATGATTATCGCAATTATATCTAGTGGACTATTTTATGATTTTTTTCTAAAAATTGAGAAAAAACACTAGTCAGAGAAGGCGATAAATACACCATCGATGAGGAAATAGAAATGATCGCTAGAGAAATTCATAACGAAATCTAAGACCTCTAGATATGTCTCACTTGGCTCAATAACGATGAGACGAGAACCCCTATCTTCATCTTCAGAGTATTTGCCTTTGATTAAGATGCCTTCAGGAAAAGCACCAATTTGACCATAATCTTCTTCATCGGTTTCTTCGATGAGCTTATCCTTATCAAACACAAAATCATCGATGACTTTTTCTTTGAGAAGTATTTTAAATTCATCGTTATTCTCTAGATAGATAAACTCCCCTAATTGACGTGGAAGAAGGAATCTAGTGAACTGCCTTTCAAATGTCTTTTGAGCGTATTTATTAAATTCTTTAATATCTTTAAATGATAAAACCTCAATTGTTTTATCAATAAAGGCGACTTTCTTTTTACTTTTCATCAGCGGGTACCCAAGCTTCTAAAGGATGGCCGCATTTGGCGCACACTCCATAGCTTCTTCTTGGTTCTGGATTGAGTCTATAGAGTATTTCTTGACCACAACCAGGACATTTTCTGACGATATAGCGTTTACCGTCTTTTTCTCTAATTTCTTCTTTGATTTCTTTCATTAGAAATTTCCTCCTTTAATTATTTCAATCATCTTTTGACCCACGATGTAGGCTTGTGCAAGATTTTTAATTTTGAACTTTTTTGTTTCGTTATTTTCATCGATATATGTGATGGTCATCGTACCAACTGAATACTTGTCCATCACTTTATTACCGTATTGATCTTTATAGCCGCGATTATGGACATGGATGTGCCTAACACAATATGTCGGAATGATAGGCATTGTTTCCTCTCCACGTGGACCAAACACAAAATGCATTCTATAAGAAGAATATCTTATCGCCGTCTTTTCCATCTTTCCTTGTTTACATTTGTTGTATATGGTGAATAGAAAAATGAATAGGACTATTGCTATCGTGGCAATAATAATGGGGAGAATGAGTGAAGAGAAATTGAAAGTCGGCTCACTGTCTCCATAATATAAACCCGCTTCATATAAATCCCAATCATCGAGATAAGACCATAAGTCGATAAAGAAGACCGCCAAAGCGCCACAAAAGAAGGCTAAAGGAGGAACAATGACTGCGAAAAGAGGAACGTTATCTCCTTGAATAAGCCATTTATGGTAACCGATATCGACTAAATCATCATAGAACGTGTATGGTTTTTTAATCATGAAATTAGTATAACACTTAGAACACGCACTCTAAAGAATGGTAGAAACGTTAAGAAAAATAATTGAAAAAGGACTGATCTTTCGACCAATCCTTATTTTTTAAAAATCAACTTTTTCTAATCTCTTCGATGAGACTTTATAGACCGCTAAATGCAATACTGCATAGATGAGTAAAGACACCCCTAAAACAATAAACTGCACATAAAGTGGTAACTCATTAGTCCATTCCATTCCAGGAATATATGGCATACCGATGGTAAAGACACCTAAATAGACGACAAAACCGATAATCATCATGAGTGTGGACATGACAATTGATTTACCGTTTTTATAATAAATTGGGAAGAAGATTAAGTCCGCGATAGCGTAGCCAATAATCACAATAGCAAGCACTAAGACATAGCTATTTAAACCTAGACCAGCATTAGTAATTGGGTTAGCCATAGGATCTTCCGCTAAAGCGGATTCTCTAATGCTATTATTAATCATTAACGCTACTGGATATAAAGCGCTCATTAAAGCAATAAAAGCGAAATGCATGATTAAGACAGTCATGATTCTAGCTTTCACGATATCCTTCTTACGAATTGGTAAGAGAGTAGAATAAAGTAAATCATTACTCTGTTGACCTTTATTCGCTCCTAAGAAAAGAATTGGATAACAAGTAAGAACATATAGGAAACCAATGGCGATTGGATAGGATGGAATGAGGATCATTAAAGGAAACATGGCGATGAAAACATAGCAGATTGGATGCATCGCTAATTTGAATTCTTTATAAAGTAAAGCTTTCATTGTTTTTGCTCCTTTCTAGATAGACCATGATCTCTTCTAAATCTGGTTCTCTAACTTCGATCTTTTCACCTTGGAAAACATCTTTCTTGTCTACGGAAATTAAACCTTCAATACGGTCATCTAATTCCTTATAAGCAATGTATTCTCTTTCTAAGTCTTTGTTCATTGATTTGTCTTTGACAAATAAATAGGAATTTACAAAGCTCTTTTTCGTGCCTGTATAGACGATTTCTCCATCGTGAATATAGGTAATATTTGTCGCGCATTTATCTAAGTCTGATGTAATATGAGTGGAGAATAAAATCGCTCTTTCACCGCTTCTTACAATCTCTCTAAAGATATCTAAGATTTCATCTCTGCTGACTGGATCTAGACCTGATGTTGGTTCATCTAAAATCAATAATTCAGCGTGATGAGAAAGCGCAATGGCCACTGAGTATTTAACTTTCATACCACTACTGAGTTGTTCTAATTTCTTATCAATATTGAGATTGAATAATTTGCACACTTCTTCAAACTTTTGTTCATCAAAGTTCTTATAAAATCTCTTTGTGACATTCATTAATTGTCTGATGGTTTTGTTTGGATAATAGTTAAGTTCACTTAATGCAAAACCAATTCTTTGTTTGTTTTCTAATTCGTTTTCGGTCATATCTGTCCCAAAAGCTTCAACCTTACCACTTTCAAAATGGATGAGGTTCATGATGCACTTTAAGGTTGTGGTTTTACCCGCCCCATTACGGCCGATGAAACCCATGATTTGACCTGGTGCAATGGAAAAAGAAACATCTTTCAAAGAAAAGGTTGGGTATTTCTTGTTAATGTTTTCTAAGTTTAAAACTTCGTTCATTTCTTGTTACCCTCCATGAATTCATAAAAAATGTCCGCTTTCATGATAGCGAGACCTTTTTCCTTATCACCAAGGACCATTATAGTATCGCCCACGCTTATGTCAAACATTTCGCGGGCTTCTTTTGGTAATGTGATTTGTCCTTTTGGTCCGACTTTCACAGAAACGATGAATCTATCTTTTTGTTCTTCCATAATTTCTTACTTTTCTTACCTTTCTTACATTATTATAGACATATTTAAATCCTTTTCAATAGAAAGAACAAAAAACAGCACCTTTCGATGCTGTATTAATCTAGCTGGTCGGGACGACAGGATTTGAACCTGCGGCCTTCAGTTCCCAAAACTGACGCGATACCAAGCTACGCTACGTCCCGATAATGGCGCGCCTGACAAGAATCGAACTCGTAACCTCCTGGTTCGTAGCCAGACACTCTATCCAGTTGAGCTACAGGCGCACATTGTGCAAGATGATGGAGGTTCCTACCGGATTCGGACCGATGATCATTGAGTTGCAGTCAATTGCCTTACCAACTTGGCTAAGGAACCATTCTTGCAGCGAATTGTATTATATCACTCACTATATAATAGTAGCAAGTTTATTTTTGAAAAGTTTTTAAGGAAGAATTATTAAATAAAAACACCCCTAGTTTACTAGAGGTGTTTGTTAATTTTGCTAGTTATTAACCGATAGCCACTCTGTTCCACATTTCTTCGACTTTGGTTTGTTGATCACCAAAATCTTTCATAATGCAGCAACGTTTTAACATTTCTTCGGTTGGATATTGAGCGTCGAATTGACGACCTTTTTCACTTGTTGGAATTTTGATTTTAGCATCGCCTTCAATGGAATCACCGAAATAGAAGCTTAAATCGACTTCGTAAACATCGGTTTCTTCATCATCAGCGGCATACCATTCATTGATTAAGTCCCAGATTTCGTCACCGACGATTGGGGAAGTATAACCGACTTCATCCATACATAACGCAGCGTTATCTGGACGGGAGATGAAATTAACGAATTCTTCGGCTAATTCTTTGTTAGCGCCTTTTGGCATGCACCAACCATCAAACCAAACGTTAGAACCTTCTTTTGGAAGGGCATAGTTTAAGGTCTTTGGGTTTTTAGCGGATTCCGCACTGTCCATTGAGAAGACAGAGTCACCACTCCAAGCTAAGTTAGCGTGATAGACGCCTCTCACGATATCATCTTTACCTTCATCGATTTCTAAGCCATAGACTGTAGAATCTTTTGCTTGTTTTAAAGCAGTTTCGACTTTAGCAATTGTTTCATCGTCACATCTATTGAAGATAGCGCTTAATTTACTGTTGAAATCAGCAGCGGTATCATCTAAAGCGGCGATTTCGTCTTTATAGATGTGGAAGATAGCGGTCACATATGTATCTCTCACGGAGTCTTTTAATGAGAATTGTTTATAGAATTTATCACCTTTTTGTTTACTGTTTGGATTCCATAAGGCTTCCCAAGTATTGATTTCATCTTCTTCGAAGTATTCTGGATCATAGGTGAAGCCCATTGTGCCCCAGAAATAAGGAACGGCATATTTTAAGAAGGAACTACCATCTTTTAAGGTTTCGTTAGCGAATCTGCCTCTGATGAATGGAGAACCATATTCATCCCAGTTCTTTAAGGATTCAGCGTATTCATCTTTAGCTTCATCATATGAGAATGGTTCTAATCTGCCTTCATTAGCCATCTTTTGAATCATGTAATCAGATGGGCAAATTAAGTCCGCTTTAATGGAACCGTTTTTGATTTGCTTATACATTTCTTCGTTGGTGGAGAATGTTTCGTAAGCGACAGAGATTTGTTCACCATCATGTTGTTCAGCATAATAGGCAACGAATTTTTCCACGATACTATCGTCTGTGATTTTTCCATCGTCTTCTGTGCCAAGATAGATATAGTCTTCCCAGTTATAAATAACTAAGTCATAGTGCTTGCCGCAAGCAGTTAATGATGATAAACAGGCGATTGCAAGAGCAGGAGCTCCTAATAACATTATTTTTTTACGCATTTTTGTTTTTCTCCTTTTTCAATTGTTTTTTAGCATTTTGGCTACTCTTTATATTCATAACGACCATCACTACGAGAATAAGAGCGAATAGGATTGCCGTGAATGCCCTGAGTTGGGTTGGAAGGCCACTACGTTTAGTGGCGGCGTCACCATAAGTGGAAATGGTATCGAATCCACCATGGGTTGGCTTTGTAAAGGCGGTGATGATGTAATCATCTAAGGATAAGGTGATGGAGAGCATGAAACCAGAGAGGATACCTGGAACGATATCTGGAATAATGACTTTCCATAACGCTTGTGTCTGTGTGGCGCCTAAGTCCATCGCCGCTTCATATAACGATGGATCCATTTGTTCTAGCTTTGGTGTGACCGATAAGAGAACATAAGGAATCGATAGAACGACGTGCCCTATCACTAAGGTTAAGAAGCTACGTGGCATAAACTGCGCACAGATGACGAATAAGATACATAAGGAGACCGCAGTGACGATTTCCGCATTGACGATTGGGATTTGGGTGACGAAGTCTAAGACGTTCTTCATCCATTTCTTTCTTAAGTAGTAGATACCAATAGCGCCTAATGTACCTAAGACTGTAGAGATAGAGGCCGCTGCTAAGGCCACTAACGCAGTATTTTTCGCGGCGTCCCAAATGTTTCGAGCAATTTGGTTACCACTATAATCGAATAACGTGATGTAGTTATCGAAGCTGAATCCACCCCAGATACCAGTGGTTTTACTCGTTGTAAACGAATAAACGGTGATATAAACAAGAGGGGCATACATTAATAAGAGAACGAAGTAGATGAACACTTGAGCGAAAATCTTTTTAAGTTTTTCATTTGTTCTCTTTCTTTGAAGGGCACGGTTGGTTTGTTCAACGGATAATACTTTTTCCATTACCAGATACCTGCCTTTCTGGTCTCGTCTTTCTTATCGAAGTTCTTCTCAATAATAAGTGAGATACCGATAATCATTAACATGACTAGCGAGAGGACGCTACCGATGTGTTCACCGACATCACTGGAGCTGGTTAAGAACCAGTATTCAATGATATTACCAATAATCTTGGTGGTATTTTCGGACATTTTATTCGCAATGACGTAAGAGGACATGGTTGGCATGAAGGTCATCATACATGCGGAGACAATGCCTGGAATGGTCATTGGGATAATTGTTTTAATGAAGACCTGGGCTGGATTTGCACCTAAGTCTGCAGCGGCTTCGATTTGATTCTTATCCATCTTTAACATTTGGTTATATAAAGGAAGGATAGCGAATGGTAAATAGTCATAGACCATACCAATGACAATCGCAGCGTATGGATATGTCGCTGTGATATCAAAGCCGAATAATGATTTAGTAACAAAGTTCACTAAGGCTTTTAAACCAATGGTACGAATAACGAAGTTGATCCACATTGGCAGTAAGAAGATATAAACAAGAACTTTGTTCTTATTGTATTTTTTGTTACTTAATAAGTAAGCGATTGGATAAGCAATTAATAAGCAGATCACTGTGGTAATAGCCGCGACAGCGAATGTCATACCGATGACTTTCCAGTTCTCTGCGCTGGTGAAGACTGTGCCCCAGTTAGAGAAGGAGAAATGACCATCAGTATCAGTAAAGGCATAGTAGAAAATGAGCGCTAATGGGAAGACAACGAAAAGCGCCATAAAGATAGCGTATGGCATACATAAGCTACCTCTAAAGTTAAATCTACGACGTTTCTTAACGGCTTCGGCCATTTTTACTTCTTAGCTCCTTTACGAGAAAGATTGATCTTGGATTGATCAATGATGACACTGACTGAATCGTTTTCGTTCCATAAATCTGGACTATTTAAGATAAAGTCTTCTTCATCTTCGGTTCTGACCATAATTTCATAATGGTCACCTAAGTAGATTAAAGAGATGATGTTACCGTGGATATCACTGGCATCTGGATCATCGGAGATGGTAATTGCTTCGAATGGAACTTCGACATTGATTTCCATATCGGTGCAATCGATTTCACTACCTTTTTCATCGACAAGCACTTCATCTTCATTGATTTTGGCACCTGGGAATAAAGGTAAAATATCAACATCAAATTCAGCATTAGCGAATTCGACTTTGTAATCTTTGGTGATATAGCCATCGTAGAAGTTAGAAACGAATGGCTTTTTCATAATTTGAATATTAACTGGTTCAACGTCTAAACTGACGGTTGTGCCTTCATTAAGTTCGGCAGTAGATTGCACTATGACTTCGGCTTTGCCAACGTTAATGATGTACTCATAATGCATACCTTTGAAAATCTTGCTTGAGACAACACCATCGACAATTCCCTTACCCGCCTTGCCTAAAATGAAATCTTCTGGTCTCACGACGACGTCAACTTTTTCGTTAACTGGGAATTTACCGAAGTCAACTGGATCAGCATTCCAATACTTATTTAAGAATCTGACTTTGTTGTCTTTAGCCATTGTACCTGTATAGATGTTTGATTCGCCGATGAAGTCTGCGACGAAAGCGTTATTTGGTTCGTCATAGATTTCTTTTGGTTTACCAACTTGTTGAATTTCACCATCGTTCATGACGACGATTGTATCGGACATAGTTAAAGCTTCTTCTTGGTCATGGGTGACGTAGATGAAGGTGATACCTAATTTCTTATGCATCGCTTTGAGTTCGAGTTGCATTTCTTTTCTCATCTTAAGATCGAGAGCGCCTAAAGGTTCATCGAGTAATAAGATTTCTGGTTCGTTAACAATCGCTCTTGCAATAGCAATTCTTTGTTGTTGACCACCGGAAAGTGTGGAGATATCTCTTTTTTCAAAACCCTCAAGGTCAACAATCTTTAAAGCGGATTTAACTTTTTCTTCGATTTCCTTTTTAGTGAAATGACGGAATCTTGTTTCTGTTTTAGATGGATTAGCTTTTAATTCAGCGTTTTCCTTTTGCAATATTTCAATGGTTTTAGCGATTTCTTTTTTGTCATCTTCGCCTAAACCGGTGCTACTCTTTTTAAGTTTATAGTTAAGGTCACTAATAGCTTTGTTATTAGCATCGACTTTTTCTTTATCGACGACTTTGACATCATAAGGAATCTTTTTGAGCTTTAAACCAAAGGCGATGTTGTTATAAATATTGAGGTGTGCGAAAAGAGCGTATCTTTGAAAGACGGTGTTGATTGGTCTTTTATATGGAGGGAGAAGAGAAATATCTTGTCCGTTTAATAAAATGACACCACTTGTTGGGAGTTCAAAACCCGCGATCATACGGAGTGTGGTTGTCTTACCACAGCCAGAAGGTCCGAGGAATGTGACGAACTCACCTTTTGTAATATCTAAATTGAAGTTTTCAACAACAGTTGTGCCATCGAAGACCTTGCACACATTTTGCAATGAGATAATTACGTTTTCTTTCTCCATAACTATACCCACCTTTCGCTCATATTTTTCCTTGTGAAAAAATCACGCAAAAAATATATATAAAATTGAATGAAAAAACAAACAATTTTTTTAAGAAATTTTTCGAAATCGGTTTTTCAAAAAGTTTGATTTTAATTTTTACTCGATATAGTCGATACTTTTTGTTATTTTCTTTTTTCAAAAAAACACGCATTTTTTTCGACATTTTTAACCTCATTTTTTATGCATTTTTTTGAATGCAAAAATTTAAGCGATTTTTTGATCGATTTTTTGATGCTTTTTTTGCCTATTTTTTGAGGGACTTACGCATACGCTTGCGTACATATCATCTTTTGTTTATAATGTTGGCACAAATATGAAGAAAAAGATCGTTTTAAGTTTAATAGCGCCACTACTTTTTGTCTCGTTAATTAGTTGTAATAATGATAAAGAAAAAGTCCATTTGACTTATGGCACTGAGATGCAAGAAACTCTTTTCACCATGAAGGAACTCACTAATGATGAGCTATTAAATAAGGCAAAAGATGAAAAAGAAGTCTTCTTACTTGCGGTCTATCAAGGTGAATACAGCGAAGATTGTATGTGCTGGGCCACTTTTGAAAATGTCATCGTTAACTACATGAATCTATTCAATCGTTTAGTGTACGTTTACAATGCACAAAACCAGGACGATTCTTTGAAAGAATTAAAGATTGCTAAGTTAGATCAAAGCACACCATCCCTTTATATTTTCAATGGCGAAAAGAAACTCGCTAGTTTTTCATATAACAACGTCAAAGACAAAGCCATATTTGAAGATAAAAAAGCAAACACTATAAATGAAAGAGTAAATAAAGTCGTTGATAAACCATTGATGTACTATATTCATCCAGAACAAGTTGAACAAAGCGCAAAAGGAAATAGTGATGGTTTCTTAGTTCTTTATATTAGAAATGGATGTGGCGATTGTAAGTATGTTTTACCAAATGTTATCATACCCTACATCTATTCACATAAATTAAATGTTGGTATCCGTATTGTGGATTTACAAAAACTATACGATGAGCAAAACAATGATGAAACAGGCGCTCTTCCTTATGATTCAATGAAAGACATCTGCCAATTATCAGAAATCGGTAATGAAACCTATGGTTATGGTAAAGGAGTTGTCCCAACAATCCAATATTATAAAGAAGGCAATTTAACCGATGTTTCTGTTTTCTTTAATGATGAATTAGATCAAAAAGAAGACGGCACATATTACGTTAGTAACTCATTTTATTCCGAAGAACGTTTAACCTCTTTAAAATACGTTAGTAATGTTGAGATCAAAGTCTTAAAAGGCCTCGTTATTCCAAGTGAAGACGTCATCACCACGAACTGGGGATATTCCTTCTGGGCACAAGAAAAAGCGGCGCAATATCATACGCCACTTCTTGAAGCTTTCTTAGATACTTATTGTAAATAATCTTTAAAGACTAAAGCGCCTTTATAATCTTTATAATATTCAAGGTCTAATTCTTTATCGAGATATTGGATATTTGGGAATAAGGCCTTAAACTTTTCAAACATATCTTCATCTGGGTAACCAGATTTTTTATCTTTCATATAATAATGCATTGGCACTACGATACGAGGATTAATGATATCGCATATTTCTTTTAATTCTTTTGGTTCAATTGTGAAGAAGCCGTTAATTGGGGCAAGTAAGACATCACAATCCTTAAACATTAAAATGTCTTCTTTATTAGGGACACAGCCTGTATCTCCTAAGTGCACGACTTTAAAGCCATCAACATCAAACATTCTGATGCTATTCATGCCGCGTTTTATGCCACCATCTCTATCGTGAGGCACAATTGACCTAATAACATTGATTGGATTTGGTTTTTCTTTAATCTTTACTAATTCAACAGCGTTATGGTCAAAATGAGAATGTGAACAAAAGACTTTGTCCACTACTAAGCCTCTTGGAAATGTTAAATTTGGTACTGAATTATCTTTATATGGATCAATAACGATTTGATAATCCTTAGATTCAATTAGAAATGAAGAGTGACCAAGATATGTAATTTTAGCCATATTTACTTCCTCCAAATTTCTTATTTAGTTTACATCATTTTTGCTTAAATAGAGTTTTTTTCTTTCTTGTGTATAAAAATTGAATTTTTAAATAAAAAGTATTACCATAAAAATACATTCAAAAAGGGAGAAAATTTTTATGGCAAAAGTTAAAAAACCAGGTTTTTTCAAAGAATTCAAAGAATTCATCAATCGTGGTAATGCCTTTATGCTCGCTGTTGGCGTCGTTATCGGCGGTGCGTTCAGCGCGATTGTTAATGCTTTCGTTAACATCTTATTAAGCGTTGCTACATGGCCAGTCCCAGGTGGCTTAAAAGGTTTAGTTTCCGTTTTACCAGCCTTAACAGATGCTCAAAAGGGCGCTGCGTTCTTAATCGATGGTAATACAACAAATCTTCAATCCTTCACCATGGCCGAAGCCAATGATAGAGTTATTCAATTCGCTGCTGCTCAAGGTAAAACCTTAGCTCTCGATGATGCAGACTTCATTCAATGGAAGAATTCTTTACTCGGTCTTTATGATCAACACGGCACAACATTCACCTACAAAATGTCCGCCGTTATCGACTGGGGTGCTTTATTAACAGCCGTCATCAGCTTCATTATCATTGCTATTGTTCTCTTCATTATCGTTAAAGTTGTTAACACAGCTCAAAAGAAGAAAGCTGAACTCGAAGCAAAAGCACAAGAAGCTTATTACGAAAAGCATCCAGAAGAAAGACCAGTTCCACCAGAACCAGGCAAACCAGAACCAACCGAACTCGATTATCTCAAACGTATTGCTGACGCTTTAGATAAAAAAGAAGCGTAATTAGTTCGATTGAATATAATAAAAAGGAAGCAATAATTGCTTCCTTTTTTTGTTGTTTAATTCTTTAAATTAGATCTTATCGTTAGAACCTAAGACATCAACGATTTTATGTTTCACTAATTGTTTAACATAAGCTCTGCCATCGCCGATATATTGACGTGGGTCGAAGTGTTCTGGATGAGCTTCGAAGTGTTCTCTGATACCAGCGGTCATCGCTAAGCGGAGGTCACTATCGATATTGATTTTACAAACGGCTAATCTAGCAGCTTGTCTTAATTGATCTTCTGGCACACCAACGGCATCCTTAAGAGCGCCACCATTGTCGTTAATGATTTTAACGTATTCTTGGTTAACGGAAGAGGAACCGTGTAAGACGATTGGGAAGCCTGGTAAACGTTTGCTCACTTCTTCTAAGATGTCAAATCTTAATGGAGGTGGTAATAAGACACCAGTCTTTGGATCGCGAGTGCATTGTTCTGGTTTGAACTTATAAGCACCATGAGAGGTACCGATAGCAATGGCTAAGGAGTCACAACCTGTTCTACGAACAAATTCTTCAACGTCTTCTGGTTTGGTATAGGATTCAGCACCGTGTTCGACTTTAACATCATCTTCGATGCCTGCTAATGTACCAAGTTCAGCTTCAACTGTTACGTATGGGACATGAGCGTGTGCGTATTCAACAACTTTACGTGTGATCGCGATATTTTCTTCAAATGGTTTGCTAGAGCAGTCAATCATGACGGATGTGAAACCAGCATCGATACAATCTTTACAAATTTCAAAATCAGCACCATGGTCTAAGTGAAGAACGATTGGTAAACCGGTATCTTCAACAGCTGCTTCGACCATTTTCTTTAAATAGATTGGTTTAGCATATTTTCTTGCGCCAGCGGAGACTTGGAGAATGACTGGGGAATTGCATTCTTTAGCGGCTTCTGTAATCGCTTGGACAATTTCCATATTGTTGCAGTTAAAAGCACCAATGGCATAGCCTCCGTTATAGGCCTTTTCAAACATTTCTTTAGAGTTAACTAATGGCATATTTAATCCTTCTTTCTTTTTGTATTATATATCTTATTATTATTTTTTCAAATAATACGATAACCAAATAAATTAGAACTTTTTCCTTAAAACAAGGATGTTTTTCTTATTAATACGGTCATAAGCACAAACAGTCATAATCTTCTTCACAATTAAGATACCTAGACCACCGACAGGTTTATCGCTGACATCACCCTCTAATGGTGAGTTATTGACCTCTAATGGATTAAAGGCTGGAGCCTTATCAATAATGGTAATAGCGAATTCGTTTTTATCCTTATTAAATAATAAACGTGTAAACACTTCTCCGCCTTTATTCTCATAGCCATATTTCACGATATTAGAATAGAGTTCATCAGCCACAACTAGTAAGTTGTTCTTAAAGCCTTTTTCAATGTTATATTGATCGCAGAACTTCTCAACAAAACCTAAACCCGCTTGTACGTTCTCAAGTTTAGCGTCGAATCTATTTTCTACATAGTAGCATTCATCTCCGCGGTACATCATAGATAAGATGGTGATGTCATCACTTTGATCAGCCTCACCAGTAAACTTTTCCATATCATCTTTTAAAGCGTGATGCATTTCCACGAGGCAAGTGAAATCACGACTATTTAAGAAGCTTAAGAACTTATCTTCTCCATAGAAAGCACCTTGTTCATTTCTGGCTTCAGTAATGCCATCCGTATAAAGGGTGATACTTTCACCATGATCTAAAGTAATCTTTTCATCGGTGACGAAGGCATCTTCAAGACCACCTAAAACAAAACCAGTTTGACATTTTAAATAACGATAGTTTTGGTTTTTGCCAATGATTGGAGGATTATGTCCAGCGTTAGCAAATTCAAGTTCACCGGTCTTTTTATTTAAGATAGCTAGGAAACATGTAACAAACATGTTTTGGAAGTTATTATCATATAACGCCGCGTTGACTTCTTTTAAGATTTGAGAAGGTGATTTATTTGGGCCCATAAAGTTTTTAAAACAAGTAATTGTTTTCATCATAAAGAGGGCCGCGGGAACACCTTTACCTGAAATATCACCGATCACAATCGCGGTATGATCTTCATCGATTTTGAAATAGTCATAGAAGTCACCACCAACTTCTTTAGCCGCTCTTAGTTCTGCGACAATTTCGACATCTTTAGATGTGGCTATTTCATTAGGTAATGTGGCTAACTGTATTTCTTTAGCAACTTCTAACTCAGTTTTTGTTTTTTCTTGTTCACTATTAACGTGAATTTCATTCACTAATAATTGATAGGTACGTTTATTTAAAGCGTTAGAAACAAAGAAGACTAAGAACAAAACGAAAGCTCTTGGTAAGAAATAGAAATAAATACATTCAAGGTATCTGTTGAAGCCTAGTTCAATAAGCTTATGTAAAAGTTCATATCTACCAACTGGACCATCGGCATATAAATCTGAGGATAGTCCTTGTTCTAAAACTTCGTTTCCATATAATAAGTTGGCGTCGAATTCACCCACAAACATACTGCCATACATCGCTAAAGCGGAACAAACAATAACGGAGATAAAGACCGCAAGGCCGACTTTAGGATTATAGTAATGGTTAGTCATAATAATACATAATGCCCAAGCCGCTACGGTATGTTTTGGCAAAATCGTATTAAGCGCTGTAATAACCAAAACGAAAGAGAATAGGACAAATAGTTTATATCGTGGCTTTCTGACTTTATCTTTAAAGACATAGACATAGAGCAATGGTGTTAAAAGAATCAAGATACTGACTGGGAAAAAGACGTTAACCAACACACGGGTAACGTCACTAGTGATTTTAAAGAAGCCTGTTAAATAGAAAATCCAAATAACAAGCATATAAATGCCCGCTGCGGCATTAGCAAAAGACATATGCTTGTTAGCATCTGCTTCATTATCATAATAAGCTTCTAAATATTTATTTCTTTCTTGTTCTGACATATTACAAACCTATATCTAAATCATCATATTTCTCTAAGAGTTTTAAGAGTCTTGCTTTGCAACCTTCTAAACGTTTAACATTTTCTGGTTGATTGTTTGTAACCCAGCGTACCATATGGACATAGCCGACGAGAGCAACTTTATCTTTGATAACTTGATCGTCTTTACCAAAGTAACGATTAAGCAAAGCGTTGTATAGTTTTAAAGCGTCTTCATCACTAATACCAAAGAAAGCTTTTGAATTGCCTGGTTCATCTTCATTGAAAGCAACATATGGAGCATATAAAGCAGCGAGCTCAAAGATTGGATAGCCAACAGAAAGAGTGTCCATATCGATTAACAACAATTCACCGTTTTGCACCATAATGTTCTTAAAGTGGCAATCACCATGGATAAGTGTCTTTCTTTCAGGAATAGCTTTAAACATCTTAAGAAGTTTTTCATTAGCTTCTTTAGGAAGATACTCTTTAATCTTTTCTAATTTAGTTAAATAATGAGCCTTCATATCAGGAATGTTAGGATTTAAACATTCTGTGGTATTCATCTTCTTAAGAAGAGCGGCGTATTTATCTAAGAATTCACCCATTCTTTCTGGATACTTAACCACCATATTCTTAAGAGATTCGCAGTCTAACATTTCAAAGCGCACACCGAGTTTATCGTCTACACGGACGATGTCAAACGAGATCGCGGTAGGAATGCCTAAAATGAATGCCTCTTTCGCGAGTTTTAATTCTCTTTCGATTTGGTCAGTATCACTAACACGGTTAAACACTTTAATGATGGTGTCTTTATCCACACGATAAACAGTTGAATAATAACCATCACCAACGATTTCTGCACCCGAAATATAAACTCTCTTTAGGCCTTTTTTAATGTTCATGATGTTAGTAAAGCCAGTCATGGAGAAAATATCATAAACTTCTAAAGAAGTTTCTATAATCGAAACATCGTTATATTTTTGCTTGAGTTTAAGCATGATTCTTAAACCAGCGCTAGATATATAAGATATACGAGAGAAGTCTAAAACGAGCTTATCAAACGATTGCCCTTTTAGTGTTTCTTCTATTTCCTTTTCTACATTTTCTGCATTATAAGAATTTAACTCCCCTTCTAAATAAAGAGTTAATGCTTTTTCTTTTAATTCAAATCTCATAATCTCACCAACAATAAAAGACGTTAGTTAATGGTCTAGATATTGTCTTATCCTTTGCTAATTAAAAGTATAACAAATTCCTTTCAGGAACTGGAGAACTTTTATTAACGAAAGAAAATATTAATAAAAGAAGAGATTGTCTAAGCCTTGATTGGATAATAAGGCATCAATGTCTTGACTATTAGAGATTTGATAATCCCCTAGTTTATTTTTAATAAACTTTTGAATATCGTCATACTCTTTATCTAATTGATAATATTCATCTTTCATCACACCGATGACTAATAAACGAAGATAGGAAAGTATCGATCCTTCAATCCAATATGCACAGGTGGTTTTCTTGAATGTATGAAATACCTTTTTAAGTTTAAGATAAGAGACTACACCATCACCGACATCTTGCCACAAATCAGAAAAGATATAGTTATAATCCCCATCTCTGATGCTTTCTATAAAGTGATAGGCATCCGCTTTATGGATATGAATCTTTTCTTTATGTGGGAATAATGGGAGCAAATATTTATCAAAGAGTTGGATGAGTTCTAAATCCATCTCAACAATATGGACTTCTTTGACTTCCTCTTTATTTGATGCCATAAAGGCAAAATAGCCTAAGCCTAAACCAAGAGTTAAGACTTTGCCTTTTGCTATGGCTATAGGTGTCTCCATGGTTCTTATTTCATGCTGATTTAGTGACATCCACTCCTGATCGTATAGACTAATTGAAGGATAAATATAGTCCTTATCAAAAGTGGCTACTCCCATCTTTAAAGAATAGTTAGAACCAAAGGCATATTCTTCTTGATAAGGACATAGACTAAAAGCTGAGCGTTTGACGTTTTTTAAAGTCCAGCCTTTCTCCTTAAAAGCTAAGCCTTTAAGTGCTTTTAGATAAGGATTTGTATAAAAATGATCCGCTTTTAGGATTTGCGTGTCCCATAAGATGTTGTCTTTAACATAGGCATTAGGATATGGGTATAATCTTTCTAACTTATCAAATAATACTTTCTTAATATCGTAATCACTTTGTTCATCCTTATTTTTATCAAAAAGAACTGGCTTATCGATAAAAACAGAGCGGAGATAAATGAGATAATCCAGGTTTATCTCGTGTTGATTAAATAAAGAGAGTAATTTCTTTTCTTCGCTTTGATTTAACGAGAAACGCATCTTACTCTCCTACTTTCTTCTTAATTTCGTTATATATGTCGGTATCAAACGGGATCTTGGTAACTGGGGTAATTGATATATAACCATCTTTAACTTGTCGACAATCTGCGTCAAGAGGCATATCTTTAGTATCTTCTACATCTCTAAGGGCATAATATTCATCGCCTTTTTTCTCAAAATAATAGAAGTCATTACGGTAATATAGTTTACCAATCTTAATGCCTTTGCTAGATTCTCTAGGAAGATTAATGTTTAATAAATATTCATTACTTAGTAGGTTATACTTATTGATGTATTCCCAAATCTCATCAAAGTTATCTTCTAAAACAGAAAAATCATCAAAAGGCGCGGAGAACGCTACTGTCTTTTTTCTACCCATAAGCGCAGATAGGCATGCACCAACAGTGCCACTGAATAATGTGTCATATGAAAGGTTATGACCGTTATTGCAGCCGGAGACCACAAGATCAAAGTCTTCTTTTAAACCCGCTAAGGCAAAGGAAACACAATCAGCAGGTGTACCATGGACTGCATAAGTATCATCATTAATCTTATCGACCTTCATCCATTCGCCAATTGTAATAGAGATACTTTTGCCACTCATATGAGTAAAAGGAGCAACAATTGTTACTTGGCCATACTTTGATAATTTCTCTTTGAGAATCTGGATTCCGATAGCGTTATAGCCATCATCATTAGTCAATAAGATTTTCATAGCAATATCATAGAGTATTTTATTAAAAATAAAAAGGGAGATTTCTCTCCCTCTTATTCAACTAGCCAAATTATTGACCAATCTTGTTTTCTTTAATGACTTTATCCTTTAAGTATTCTGGGACTTCTTCGTAGTTAACGAATTCTCTGTTGAAGTAACCAGAAGCTTGAGTAATGGACTTAAGTTGTGTGACATAGTCAACGATTTCGGCTTCAGGAACTAAAGCTTCGATATCTTGCATACCTTCGTGTTCTTCCATGTTTTGGATACGGGCACGACGTGTATTTAAGTCAGACATGACATCACCTGTGTATTGAGAAGGCGCGATAACGTGGATTCTCATAATTGGTTCAAGGATGATTGGTTTACACTTTGGATAAGCATCTTTGAACGCGAGGATACCAGCCATCTTGAAGGCTTGTTCGTTACTATCAACTGGGTGATATTTACCATCGACTAAGACGCCTTTAACACCGATAACTGGGAAACCAGCGAGTGGGCCACTATTGAGGGCTTCGAAGAAACCTTTTTCAACAGCTGGGAAGTAGTTCTTTGGAACAGCACCACCGAAGACTTCTTCAGCGAAGACGTTTTCATCACTTGGTTCAAATCTCATCTTAACGACACCATAGAAACCAGAACCACCGGATTGTTTGACATAACGGCCATCGCCTTCGGCGGTTGCTTTAATACTTTCACGATAGACAACTTTCATTTGTTCAGTTGTGACATCAATCTTATATGTGCCTTTGAGTTTTTCAATGACGTAATTGATATGGGAATTGGAGACACCACCTAATAATAATTGTTTGGTTTCATTATTACGTTTGACTTCAATACATGGGTCTTCTAATTGGATCTTAGCAAGAGCTGGACCGATCTTAGATTCATCGTTCTTATTACTCATTAAGATAGCTTTGAAAATAACAGCGCTTGGATAACCAACTTCTGGATAAATGATCTTGGCTTTTGGAGCGGATAATGTCATACCAGAAGCAACGCCGTCTAATCTTGTGATGGCACCGATATCACCAGCGTGTAATTCGGTGATTGAATTAAGTGTTTTACCACTAACGCTATAGAGCATGGATAATCTTTGTGTACCATTGCCAACAGCGATATCTTCACCGGCTTTTAAGACACCAGAGACAACTTTAACTAAATTAATGACACCTGAATATGGGTCAACTGTGGTCTTGAAGACATAAGCACTAACTGGATCATTATCATTGATGTTACGGGAGATTTCTTTACCGAATTCATCAACGCCAACTTTCTTACCAGCATCGGCTGGGGATGGCATGAAGTTGATAATGGTATCTAATAAGGAAGCAACACCAACGTTTTTAAGAACGTTACCGAATAAGACTGGAGTGACTGTATCAGCGGCCACTTCTTTCTTAAGGGCATCGATGATTTCTTCTTGTGTGAAGGCTTCGCCTTCTAAGAATTTCATAACTAACATTTCATCGAAGTCAGCGGCTTTATCAGCAATCTTTTCGCAGAGTAAACCGTGCATTTCTTCGACTTTGCCAGCGAAGTCGCCTGGCATATCGCCTGGCTTACCATCTAATTTAACGAAGCCACCATTGACTAAATCTGCACAACCATCGAAGGAAGCAGATTGGCCATGTGGATAAGCAAAGCAAGCAGCGTCTTTACTTAATTGTGTTCTAATGGCATCCATAACGGCATCAACATCAACACCTTCTTTATCCATTTTGTTAACAAAGAGGATGGTTGGGATACCTTTTTTACGTAAGGCATTATAGTGTTTGACTGTACCGACTTGGACACCGACAGAAGCATCGATAAGGATAACAGCACCATCAACGGAGGTGAGAACACCGAGGTATTCACCGATGAAGTCATCGTTTCCTGGAACATCGATTAAGTTTAATTTGTAGTCACCTTTGAAGACTGGGACAACAGCAGTTTGAATGGAAGCACCTCTTTTTTGTTCTTCTGGTGTGTAGTCACTAACGGTGTTCTTCTTTTCGACTTCACCTTTTTGGTTAGTGCCACCAGTTAAGAAATAAAGAGATTCCACTAAAGAGGTCTTACCAGCACTTTGGTGACCTAGAAAAACAATGTTTCTAATTT